>ERZ780157.55-NODE-55-length-147433-cov-16.328869_pt1 | contig 147433 bp, 147 predicted proteins | sample MGYA00511169_ERZ780157 | MGnify/ENA primary metagenome ERZ780157 (study PRJEB29588, sample SAMEA1965149) | human gut metagenome | biome: human gut; feature: human-associated habitat; material: faeces | place: Denmark | collected 2008/2010 ...
GGAATGAATTAGGCAAAAAAGCTCTTTTCGCGGAGGAAAAGAGCTTTAGGGAAAGATGACAAATGAAGCTTTATTTTCCTTGCGGAAAGGCAGTATCGGGGAAAGGACAAAAAGAGCGGTAAAAACCGAAAGCGGGTCCTCAGAACAAGCGTTGGCGGTAGGAGGTTTGATGCATTATCATGATTAATACAAAGGCGTAACAGAAAGGCGGACGGCGTTCCGAATGACAACGGAGGTTTTGCCTGTGGGGCGGCGGGCAGAGCAGTTGTCAACGGTAGAAGGCAGCGGAGAAAGGGAAAGAACAGCGTTTTTTCTGTTTTCGTATCGTCGGTCGATATTTTTCTTTTTGATCACCTTGTTTGGCTGATTTTATTTTTGTCCGTTGTCGGTCTGATGTAACATTCTTTTCCGCTGACCGGTGCAAGCGGCTAACCTGTCCGGACCGCATTTGCCTATCCCGAAAGCTTTGAAGTCTTATTGTTTGGCTGAAGTGCCTGATTCGGCTGCCTGCTGAGATGTTTGGAGCATAAAAAAACTCTCCGGTTTTCCGGAGAGTTTTTCTGGTTAAGGCGGATTTTTTTAGAAAATGATGTCAACCCGCTTATGAAAGTAGCGTTTTACCTTTTGCGGATCTTCGACGTTAATCTTGCGGTCATAGGGAACATAGGTTTTGCCTTGTCGGGCCGCTATTTTTTTGTTGGTTTTTTCGTAGTTTTTTATCAGTGCCCGCAAGTCGCCGGCATCGTAGGTTGCCGCAATGTAGTCCAGTTTGCTGTTGAGCGGACGGGCCGCTTCCACCACCTCTTCGGTTAAGGTTTTGTCGATGGTTGCCCGTGCCGCTGCCGGCCGCATGGACTCATTTCCGTACTGTGCTTCTGCGGAAATGCTGCCGAAACAAACGACTGCAACGATTAACAGTATGCGTTTCATGGCGGGAACCTTTCTAGTCGGTGCCTAAGATGTCAAGCGAGTTGAACAGGATATTTTCCAGGTCCAGGCCGGTTCCTTCCTCAATGCCGTCCATGATATGAACAAAGCTTCTGCCGAAAGGATCGTCTGCCGAGTGCACTTTGGTATAGTTTTCACGCAGGATGCGGCGATAGGTATTCGGCAGATTTTTGATCTTTTCGTCGTAGCTTGCCGGAATTTTGTAGCCCAGTTTTCTCAAGTGTTCCAAACCGACCAGCATATTGTGGCGGTTGACTTCGGGGGCGATCATTTCCTGTCCCTGGGCGTCGCCGAAAGTGGTTGCTTCGCCGACATAGTTCAGGCGGCCGTGCTGACCGGAACCGCGCCAGGTTTCAATGCCGCTTTTGTCGCGGGCCTTGGCCCACGGGTCTACCGGCAGGACTTCGCCGTCGGTCGGGCCGTTGCCGTACATCGGTGCCTGAGTGACCGCGTCTTCGGTCGAAGTCGCATAGTCGACGTTGTCGAAAGTTCCGTCGTTGGGGCTGATTTCCCACGGGTTGGCAGGCAGCTGAGCCGAAGCGCCTTCGGCGGTGACCAAAGCCGCGGCAAGTGCCAGAGTACTGAATAATTTTTTCATTCTCGCCTCCACAATGTTCCACTATGCTTTATAGTAACATAAGTTAATTGAAAATAATAGTTACATTTCGGTTACAACTTGCCGGATCCGTGCCGCAAAATGTTCGGAATTTTAAGAATCTGCTTGTGTTTCCCGTCATTTTTATGATATATTCCCTTAAATTAACGATTTATACAGCATTTTAAAATAGTGTATAACAAACGTGACTAAATTCAAGCTTAAAAAAGAGATTGCCAGATGACAGAAGTATTGTTTAACGGCCATGCCGGCAGAATAGAAGGGCGCTACCACCAGAGCAGCCGTCCGGGTGCGCCGATCGCTTTGATTTTGCATCCTCATCCCCAGTACGGCGGAACGATGAGCAACAAAGTCGTATATGCGTTGTTCAGTTGTTTTAAGGATCTGGGTTTTTCGGTTCTGCGTTTTAATTTTCGCGGGGTCGGCCGTTCGCAGGGGCAGTTCGAGGACGGACCGGGCGAACTTTCCGACGCTACGGTGGCGCTTGACTGGCTGCAGTCGGTCAACCCTGAGGCGCGCCAATGCTGGATTGCCGGTTACTCTTTCGGCGCCTGGGTAGGGTTGCAGCTTTTGATGCGCCGTCCCGATATCAACAACTTTGTTGCCGTTTCGCCGCCGGCAAACGAAAAGGACTTTTCTTTTCTGGCGCCGTGTCCGACTTCGGGTCTGATCGTGCAGGGCGGACAGGACGAGATCGTTACCCCTTCCGTGGTTGCGGCTTTGGCCAAACGGCTGAACGGACAACGCAGCGTTGAAGTCGATTTCGCGATGATTGAAGACGGCGACCATATGTATAACGGGCATTTGACCGATTTGTATAAAATCGTCGGCAACTACGTCATCGGTGCGGTACAGAGGAAAAAACCGCAGAAGAAGCGCCGCGGCCGCCGTCGCAAGACGGAGTTGACGGGAGAAGAGGGAGATTTGCCTTTGATCGGCGTTGACGGCGAAGCGGAAGCGGACGACGATACGGAAGAATAAATGCGCGTTTTGCATATGCGGAAAAAAGCGTTTCGACGGAGGCCGGAAAGCCGTGCGGTATGTTCGTCGGTTGCCGCAAACGACGTCTGCCTGTTCCGAAAGCGGCGCAAGTCTGCCGACGGGGATGAAGTTTTTCCTCTCGCGTTTATACGGAAACTTTGCGTTTAAAGCGAAAAAAAACTCCGGATTGCCGGAGTTTTTTCATTTTTAAATTCCGGTTGCGGGCGAAGCCGGCTTGCTTTCCGCAGACGCCGCATTCGGCAAAGATGCGGGGGCAACGCCGGGCTATTCCCGCTGGCGGGAGAGCAGGTCGTAAACGGAGACGTCGGCGGCGTTTCCGCGGTCAGCGGTGAGGTTCTTCGTTTCTTTGGCTTCCCTGTTGCCGTCTTTTTCTGACAACGCCGTTCGTATGTAGTCGAAATGATTGTTGATGATGCCCTGTCTGGCGTAGTCGGCGGTGATGTCGACAAGACCGTCCGTGTTGTCGTTTTGTTCCGCGCGGTATTGGCTGCCGGTGCGGACAAAATCGTCGGTCAGCGGCGAGGCCTTGCATTCGGCGACATATTCGGGGAAAAGGCTTTCCGCGGCGCAGACGCCGGACAAATTCCGATAAAAGTCGGTCTGCCGGTAGCGTTCGAGTTCGGCTTCGATCAGGGCGCGGTATTGATTGCCGGCTGATTTTTCGCCGAATTTTTCGGTCATCAGCTTTTCCAGATTGGCGGAGCTGAAATTGTCTTCGGCCGTTTGCCTGCTGCCGCTCAGCCGGATGCTCCAGCCGTCGTTCTCGTTGAAATAACCGACGGCGCCTACGGTGTTGCCGTCTTTGTCTTTTACCTGTTTGCCGTTTTGATCGTAGAGGACGTTGGCCGCAAATTTTTTGCCGCCGGGCGTGGTAACGACGGTGCCTTCCGGCAGCTGCCGGCGGCCGTCGCCTTCCATCACGGTGTAGCACCAGGTCTGATTGGTTTCGTCGACGCATTTGCTGACCGGATATTGGATGTTGTCAACGGTTACGCTGAAAGTTTCCGCATCAAAAACAATCGGCTTGCTGTCGACAATTTGTTGCGAGCTTTTTAAGTCGAGGTTTTGGGCATAGGCATGCCGGTAGGTTTCGGAATGCCAGAAACTGTTGTTTCGAGCTATATCACCGCTGTAACGTTCCAGATAGCAGGCTTCTTTTATGCTGCGAAATTCGTCGACGACTTTTTGCTGCGATTTGCCGGCCAGCGCGCCTTCCTTGAAATGGGAGTTTAATTCGTCTGCCATGTTAAAGAGCAGATAGTCCTGCGGTGACAGCAAAGTTTCGGGCAAAAACGCCTTTTCCCCGATTTTGGCGGTTTCTCCGTGTTCCATTTCGTGCACAATTATATGGCGGGAGGTGTTTTCATTGTTTATATTTTCAATTGACCGTTTAAAGCAGATGGCGGCCTCAAGTCCCGTTGAAGAGGCTGTGCGGCTTACGTTTTGCGCGTCTTTTTTGCCCAGGTTTTTGCCGGCGGAGGCGAGGACGTTTTGTACGTCTTCCAACGTTTCGGGCAGCGATCCTTTGTATTTGACGGCTTTCAGCATCTGATTAAATTCGTTCAATGCGGTTTTGAAGTCTGCGCGGGGCATGCGGGGCGCCGTAGTCGGAGTGCGGGCGTAGGCCACTTCGTCGCTGATGAAATAAGTTTGGCAGACGATTCGCTTGTGAGCGTGGTCGTAACTGGCTTTTTCTTCTTGGTTGTGACCGCCTCCCATCCAGCTCCCGGGCAGAGGAGTCTCCATGTCGATAACGTTGACTTTTTTGAAAATACGGATTTCCGAATGGTTCTTTATTGTCGGGGCGGGCGCTTCCGTCAGGTTTGTTTTCGCATCCTGCGCGGCGTTTTCGGCATGAACGGGCGGAACCGAGAGAGAACCGGCCAATACCGAACCGATGAACATTTTTTGAAACCAGTTTGCCATTTTGTTTCTTTCCGCAAATTTGATATACGGATCGTATTATACTATATTTGTAAAATTCCGGCAAGTTTTTTTGGCAATAAATTATCCCGGTATTTTGTTTTTCAGATATTGCAGGATATAAATGCGGACGGCGGCAGAGAGGTTGTTTTCTCCGCCGCGGGCGGAATCTATTTCGGTGACAAGCGCGTTAAGCGAGATGTTTCGTTCCCGGCAGACGGCCAGCAGTTCGTCATAAAATTCCCGCTCAATGGAAATGCTGGTATTGTGCCGGCCGGCAATAATGACGGATTTTTTAAGCATTGCCCTTTTTCCGGAAGGCGTCGATGGAAACGACGTCGGCGTTTTTGGGAGTCGGTTTGGTTTCCTCCGGCGGGGTGTTGCTGTCTATTTCGCTGCCGAAGCTGACACCGAAGCGCACGCTCGGATCGCCGAAATAGGTAACGGCGGCAAAGGGAATTTCCAACCGGTAGGGAACCCGGCTGAATTTGAGGGTGACGGCAAAACCGTTGTCGTTTACCGCAAGGTCGGAAAACTGGTTTTGCAGCACGATGGTCATTTCTTTCGGGTACTGACTGCGCAGCAGGTCGTCCATTTTAACCCCCGGGTGGTCGGTGCGGAAAGCGACATAAAAATGATGATCTCCCGGAAGGCCTTGTCTTTCGACGATTTTCAAGGCTTCGATCACAACATGTTTCAAAGCTTTTTCCACCAATTGATCATAATTGATTTCGCTCAAATATTTTTCCATTTTGCGCCGTTCCCGTCGTTTAAACTCAAAAAAACGAGCCGTTCTGTTGCTGGGTGGCTCACTCCCCACTCACGACTAACCATAGTCATGAGAATTTGCGTTTGTTGCAACTGCTAAATTAAGCAGCCAAAGCAACGGGTGCTAATTCATTATCGTTAGCATTCATTTTGTTTTGAACCGATAACGGTGGTATCTCACCGGACACGGCAAAATGCCTTTATTATACCCTGTCGATCCTGTTTCGCCCCCTTAAAAAAGCTTTTTGGTGGAGGCGCCGGGTACCGCCCCCGGGTCCAGAATATCTATTTCACACAGCCTCTGGTGTCACAGTTGATTGCTCAACGCTTATTATTCTAAGCGATCTTTGGTTATTTTGCAAGTGCTTTAACGCAAATATTGTGTGATAACTTGACTAACCGGCTTGTCAAGCGGCGGACAAATGATAAGATACGTTCCCGTAAGTGACATATTAGGAAGGGGCGCAATGACAAAAGTTGCAATCTGGTGCCGTCACAAAGGGGATAACATTATCGGAATCGGGCCGCATATCCCCTGGCACGTGAAATCCGACTTCCGGCGTTTTCGCCGGATTACGACCGGGCAGGCGCTGGCGGCGGGACAGAAGACTTATGAGAGTTTTCCCGGGCGGACGCTGCCCGATCGCAGAATTTTCGTATTGACGCCGGAAGAAAACTATGAAGTTTCCGATCCGGAGAAGCATTTTATCGTGAACGACGTTCGGTTTTTCAAGGATTTTGAGGAAGATTTGTACATTGTCGGCGGAGCGACGATTTACAAACTGTTTATGACCGGCGGCGCCAAGCTGATGCCCGAAATCGTCGTCGACTGCGTTTACGACGGCGAACTGAAGGCGGGACTTGAGGGCGAACCGGTAACGATAACCTCCTGTGTCGAAGTTTTAAACAAAAATTACCGGCAGATTTCCGCCGATTATGAGCTGGACGGCATTACGACCCGGGTTCTGGTCCGCCGGGGCGAGTTTGTTGACCAGAGCGTGTTGAAACATATCGTCGGGGCAATTGAGGAAGGGATGGACTGATGCAGCAGTATTTGGATCTGTTAAAAGACGTTTTGGAGAACGGGGTTGACAAAGAAGACCGCACCGGGGTCGGCACCCGCTCGGTTTTCGGCCGGCAGATGCGGTTTGATTTGACCAAAGGCTTTCCTTTGATGACAACCAAAAAAATGCACCTGAAAAGCATTATTTATGAGCTTTTATGGTTTATCAAAGGCGATACCAACGTCAGATACCTGCAGGAACACGGCGTCCGCATCTGGAACGAATGGGCGGACGAAAACGGCGACCTCGGCCCGGTTTACGGTTCCCAGTGGCGCAACTGGAACAACGAAGGGATAGATCAGCTGGCCGAAGTGATTGAAAAATTAAAACACGATCCCAACGACCGGCGGATGATCGTTTCGGCCTGGAACGTCGGCAAAATCAAAGAGATGCGGCTGCCGCCGTGCCATATGATGTTTCAGTTTTACACTGCCGGCAACCGGCTTTCCTGCATGCTTTATCAGCGCAGTTGCGACATGTTTTTGGGGGTGCCGTTCAATATTGCCTCTTATGCGCTTTTGACAATGATGGTGGCGCAGGTTACCGGGTTTGAGCCGGGCGAGTTTGTGCATACGCTGGGCGACACGCATATTTATCATAATCACTTCGATCAGGTAAAAGAGCAATTGTCCCGCCGGCCGCTGGCGCTGCCGACGATGAAGATCAATCCGGCCGTCAGGGACATAAACGATTTCCGATATGAGGACTTTGAGCTGACTGATTATCAATGTTATGATGCTATCAAGGCTCAAGTGGCAGTTTAATGAGGAGAGTTAAATGAATGAAATAAAAGGTTTTTTCGACGAATATGCAAAATTTGTCGATGACGTGACTTCCGAAATCGGCAAAAAAGACGAACTTTTTATGGAACGCGCGGCGGAAATTTCCCGCTGGCTGGACGGCAACTTTTCCCGCATGGACAATGCGGTGGCAGGTTTGGCCGGCGAAGCGGGAGAGATCGGAGACTTGTGGAAAAAGCTGAAATTCCATAACAAGGAACTGAGCGAGGAAAACCGGCAGAAACTGGTCGATGAACTGAGCGACGTCTGCTGGTATGCCATGCAGGCGGCGATCGCGCTTGACGTTGACATGGACGAAGTGATCCGTCACAATGTGGAAAAACTGCGGGCTCGTCATCCGCACGGCTTTTCCCCGGAGTATATGAAATTTAAAAAAGATTAGGAGTAAACCATGACTGAAAACAAAGACAAACAACCGGCCGCCGAGGAAAAGGCGAAGGAGAGAAACTGGATCAGCGCTTCTTTGTGGGCGGATAAAGAAGATATTCGCAAAGGTGCGGAACGTTACGGCGAGGTAAAATGGTACAAATCGGCCCGCTTCTGGCCGTCGATGCTGGTGCTGATTTTAACCTGGATAGGGGCGGTGGTGACGGGAAGCTATTCGGAGGCGGTCGGCGTTTCCGTTATCTTATGTCCGCTGTGCTATCTGAACGTTAAAGGATATCGCTGGTCGCTGCTGTTGTTTGCCGCCTTGTATACTTTTGACAGGGTTTCCGTTCTCTACATGAGAGCGGAAAGCGGACAGGCTTCGGGTTCGGGGCTGTGGTGGCTGCTGATCTGGTGGCTGGTTATCGTCGGCGCTACGCTTACCGCCTTCAGGATCGAAAACTATCGTCATAAGCATAACCTTGCCGGTCGCGGTCATTATGTAAAAGATACGTTGATTGCCCTTGCTTTTCCAGTAGTTTTGATTGCATCGTTCATGGCCTACAATATCTTTATGTACAAAAGTTCGTTGACGGACGAGCAGCGGAAGGCGCTTGCCTTTTCCTATGGTTTTATCAGCCGCAATACCGACGGAGTCATTAACTACTGTCTCGGGAGCGGAGTTGAACTGCAAAAGTTTCCGGAACAGTTCCGGCAGACTTATGCCGATGAAATCACAAAGGTAAACGACTGGTTGGAAAAGGATGAAATTTTTAAATCCGGCATGGAAGCTTCTTTACAGGAGAACAAGGAAATGCTGTATGAGGTTTTTGAAAACGGACGGAAAGATCTGATCAGACTGACGATTGCGGAAGAAACCGGTGAGAAACCGGAGAATTTGGTCTGGAAAACGGAATATGACCGGATGATATCGCCGGTCGAATATTGCAAACTGATGGATGAAAGTTTTGAAATCATGAATTCCACCGGTTTCTTTGACAGCTTTGTCGAAACGGTAAAAACGCTTCAATAGCAAAGGCTGTAAGCGCAAAAACGGATCGTTTTCATAAAAACGATCCGTTTTTTTAACGGGAGAACCATGCGCGGGGCACGTGGTTCCAAAGGTCTTAAAGCTTTGCGAACAAAAAAACTCCTTTGTTATATCGAGAGAGATTTGACCGGATATAAAAAGCAAAGGAGTTTGTTTATGACATAAAATACATCGGTACATACAACATGGAATTGTAAATATCATATTGTCTTCCACCGAAGTATCATAAAAAGGCGTTTTGCGGAGGTTGATGCGTGGAGATGGGACGGATCTCGGGGACTTATGCCGATGGAAAGGGACAGGCATAACAGAAGCAGAAGTCTGTCCGACCATGTTCTCGATAATTTTCATCATGGGATAAGAGGCGTTTGCAGATGTATAAACGATGGAAAAATGCAAAATTTCGATATAGAAGCAGAAAATTTGGGTGTAAGGGGTGCTATGGTGATACAATGGGAAAAATACCCGAAAATTACGGGAAAATTTGGGACCGGCCGAAAGAAAGCGCTATATAAATTCAGTTGACCGCGGATCCTGCCCGGTTTGCGGGCGGCCGATAATTTTTATTCCCTCAGACTTCCATTCGTCCTTATATGCGTCCGCCGGTGTTGTTAGGGCTACACCCGTTAAGAAAGGACCCCGCGTTTAACGCGGGGTATTTTTTGCGCCGATGCCGGATCGGGCGATTTATGGTATTTGGCTGATGTAGCGGGGAGGGATAATGCCGTCTTTGACTATGACAAGGTAATAGCGGATATAGGCAAACCGGCGGCCGAGTTTATCGTTACATACGCTCCAGTCGATCGGGGAAAGACTGATTTCTTCGATACCGGAAAGTTTTTGCAATATTTCATCACAGTCACGGCTTTCCTTTATGCCGGGAATTTCCGTTACCGGAGGACTGACATATACGGCTTCAATTCGTCCGTCGGCATCAAGAGCGTCGAGGTCGATGGCAAAAAGGTCGGCGTTGTCGACGAAGCTTTTCAGGTTCAAACTGTGCCGCGTCCATTGTATCGGCTCGGTAAAACCCCGGATACCGCGGCTTCTGCCGGCAAAACAGCTTTCCATCCAACGTATGATGCCCTCATGCGTGTCAGCGCCGGAGCGTCTGTAATAATATGTCAGGTCTGCCTGCGGGTTGCGGGCAAAAGACAAAATGCCGTCCGTCAGTGCGGAATTTCCTTTGGTAATATAATGGTAAAGTTTCATTTTTGCCTTTCCCAGTTCTTAAATTTCGGGAAGAAAAGTTGCAAGCGCGGGGAACGCGCCGCGTTTTTTCGGGGTTTTATGGTATCCTCAAACGGCAGGAAAAACAAGCGGATTTTCCCTTTTCAGGGGAAGACGTCCAAAGGCGGGGACGTTTTTTTTGATGGTGCGGCACCGGTAAGGTTGTACGATTTAATTTAAAAAGGTCAAAACCAGGCCGACGGCGAGAGGAATCGCCAGATTGTCATCAATCCGGGTTTTATTCTCAAAAACTTCGGCCAGGGTGGCAAAAATACAGGCGATGACGCTGGCGTAACCGAAAGGTTCCAGATTGTGAAACAGCATATTGATCAGAAGGGCACTGACGAAAAAGGCGGTAGTGCCCTCAAGCGATTTGTGCGGATAAATCTGGCGGGTGCCGTAGGCCTTGCCGAACAACGCCGAACAGGCGTCCGACACCAGCATGACCGTCATTGAGAGAACTGCGATAACCTTGCCGAAAAAGACGGTGCACAGGACTGCTGCCGCCATTACGTACATCGAACCGCTGAACTGAAAGCGCGCGCGGGCACTTTCCTTGCTGCGCAAAGTGCGCGAGAACAGACGCCCGAAAAGGATGCGCGCCCATTTCCACTTTTTGAAGTTGCCGTACTCAAGCAGGCCGTTGCCGATAAAAATGGCGGAAAATATTGCTATCGCTATTTCTTCCCTGACAAAATATATCGTCAGCGGAATCCAAAGCGAACTGAGATGAATCAGCTTGCGGTAGAGTTCGCGGCGGAAGGATTTGTTGACGTCAACCTTAAGCTGGCGGGTAAAAGTATGCAGGTAGTCGCGAAAATGATAATCCTGTGCCTGCCAGTAACGGTTGCGCAGGTTGATCTTTTTAAATTTGACCGGTATTTTCAGCGGTTTAAACATACTTTTACCTCTTGCCGGAAACGTCAGATGCTTTTCCGCAGCGCTTCGATCGCTTCGTTGATGCGGGAAGTTTCCGCGCCGCCGGTCTGTGCCATGTCGGGACGTCCGCCGCCGCCGTTTGCGCCGATAAACGGTGCCACGGTTTTGATCAGACCGACGGCCGAATATTTGCCGGTGAGGTCGTCGGTAACGCCGATAACGGCGGAAACTTTGCCTTCGTTGCACGAGAACAGGGCGATGACGCCGCTTTTGATTTGTTCCTTGATTTCGTCGACAAAGGCTTTCAGCTCTTTGGCCTGAACGTTATCAATCTGTTTGGCGACGAATTTGATGCCGTTGACGGTTTCGATTTTGTCCTGATTGTCGGCGGTTTTGTGGCTGACAAATTGTTTTTTGAGGTTGAGAATTTCCGTTTCCAGGCGTTTTTTATCTTCAAGCAAAAGATTGATTCGTGCTTCCAAGTCGTTGGTATTGGTTTTTAAAATTTTGCTGATGTCATGCAGCTTATCTTCAATGTCCTGCGCATATTTTTCGGCCGCGTGCCCGGTTACGAATTCAACCCGGCGGATGCCTGCGGCAACGGCGCTTTCGCTGACGATGTTAAAATAGCCGATGTCGCCGGTAGAACGGACATGGGTGCCGCCGCAGAGTTCGCGGGAGAAAACTTCGTCATCGTTTTCCATGCTGACAACCCGTACCGTTTCGCCGTATTTTTCGCCGAACAGAGCCATGGCGCCGAGTTTGATCGCCTCATCCGGCGTCATGATGCGGGTGACCGTTTTGTAGTTTTTGCGAACGGCGGCATTGACGATATCTTCGGCTTTGCGCAGTTCTTCATTCGTGATCTGTTTGGGGTGTGAGATATCGAAACGGGCGCGGCCGGCGCAGACGTAAGAGCCTTTTTGCGTGACGTGGTCGCCGAGGATGTCGCGCAGGGCGCGGTGCAAAAGGTGGGTGACCGAGTGGTTGGCGCGGATTTTGTCGCGGTTTTTCTCATCGACTTCAAACGAGGCGATGTCGCCGGTTTTGACGGTGCCGTCGATCATTTTGCAGCAGTGAACCACCATGCCGTCGATTTTCTTTTTTGTATCGGTGACTTCTATGGCAAAATCCTTGCCGTTGATGCGGCCGATGTCGCCGACCTGGCCGCCGGATTCTCCGTAAAAAGGCGTCTGGTTGGCAATCAGGTAAAATTCACCGCCGCTGACGCTTTCAACCGGCTGTCCGTTTTGTACCAGCGCGGTGATCTGGCCGTCGGCTTTGGTGCAGGTGTAGCCGAGAAATTCGCTTTTGCCCAGTTTGTCAAACATTTCAAACCAGATCTTTTCGATTCCTTCGTCGCCGGAACCTGCCCAGTTTTTGCGGGCTTCGGCACGCTGCTGTTCCATGGCGCGGTCAAAACCTTCGGTATCGACGCCGATGTTTTTGGCTTTCAGCGCATCCTGGGTGAGGTCAAGCGGGAAGCCGTAGGTGTCGTAAAGTTTGAACGCGGTTTTGCCGGGCAGGGTATCGCCGGCTTTCAGATTTGCGGTTTCGTCGTCCAAGAGCCGCAGGCCTTTTTCCAGCGTGCGGATAAATTTGCTTTCTTCGGTTTTCAGCGTTTCCGTGATCAGCGCTTCCGCCCGGTAAAGTTCGGGGTAGGCTTCGCCCATTTCCCGCTGCAGGGAAGGCAGCAGCTTGTACATCATCGGTTCTCTGACGCCCAGAAGGTGAACGTGACGCATCGCCCGTCGCATAATGCGGCGCAGAACGTAGCCGCGCCCTTCGTTTGAAGGCAGCACGCCGTCGGCAATCAGGAAAGCGGCCGAACGCAGGTGGTCGGCAATTACGTTGTGGGAAGCTTTGAGCGGACCTTCGGGATCGGAGTTGGCAATGTCGGCAATCGACTTGATCAGGTTGCGGAAAAGGTCGATGTCAAAGTTGGAATGCACGCCCTGCAGAATGGCGGCAATGCGTTCCAGCCCCATGCCGGTATCGATGGAGGGCTTTTTCAGGTTGATGCGGCTGCCGTCGGGCAGGTCTTCAAACTGGTCGAAAACCAGGTTCCAGATTTCGATGAAGCGGTCGCCGTCTTCTTCCGGGGTGCCGGGCAGGCCGCCCCAGACTTCCGGCCCGTGGTCGTAAAAGATTTCCGAACAGGGGCCGCAGGGGCCGGTGTCACCCATCTGCCAGAAGTTGTCTTTGGTGGCAATGCGGATGATTCTGTCATCCGGCAGGCCGGAAATCTTTTTCCACAGCGCGTAGGCTTCTTCGTCGTTATGATAAATGGTTACCGCCAGCCGGTCTGCCGGCAGGTCGAAATATTTGGTCAAAAGCTCCCAGGCATAGCTGATGGCGCCTTCTTTAAAATAGTCGCCGAAAGAGAAGTTGCCGAGCATTTCAAAGAAAGTGTGGTGGCGGACGTCGTAGCCGACACTGTCGAGGTCGTTGTGTTTGCCGCCGGCACGCACGCTTTTCTGCGAAGAGGCGGCGCGGGTATAATCCCGGGTTTCGTTGCCGGCAAGAATGTTTTTAAATTGCACCATGCCCGAGTTGGTAAACATCAGGGTCGGGTCGTTGTCGGGCACGAGCGGGGATGACGGGACAATCTTATGTCCGTTTTTGGCAAAATAGTCGAGAAAAGTGCTTCTTATCTGATTTACAGTCGTCGTCATAACCAATTTCTTTCCAAATACATTAAATGGGACTAAAAAAACTAACCCTAACTTTTAATGCAATCTTCTTTATCTGTCTATAGAAAATTGGTAAAAATTCCTAAAAAGTTACCGTATATCCGTGGAGATAGACAAAGCCGGCGTTGAGCCAGGCGGCAAACAGCAGCCAGCCCTGATAAGGCACCAGCAGCAAGGCGGAAACGGGAGAAACGCGCCAAAACCAGTAAATGCTTCTGAAAACGACAATATTAAGCACGATTACGATGAGCAGAGCCAGCCCGGTGTGACCGGTGTAAAAAAAGGCAAAAGTCCACAAAACATGCAGAAACAGCTGATTGATGAAAAAGCCGTTGGTGCGCGAGCTTTCCTGCCGGACGGGGGCATTGACGAACGCCAGATAAAAAGCGACTGTCATCAGCAGATAAATCAGTATCCAGGCGACCGGAAAAACGTAATCGGGCGGCGTTAAGGCCGGTTTTTCCATTTCCTGATACCAGGTGCTGACGCCGGTATAATTGAAATAGGCGCCGACAATGAGCGTGAGGGCGGTCATGAACAGACAGTAAAGAAATTTGCGGACGTCGGCCATCGTTTTTCTCCTTCCTTTTTGTTTCCGATATAAGCGGCATATGCGGATATTCAAGAAAAGCTGTTGCAAAAAAACGGCCGCAGGTGTAAACATAACGGTAAAAGATTAAGCAAGGAGTGCGCAATTGACAAGAAAAACCAAAGACGGGATTGTCGTATACAATCCGGAAGATTTTGAAAAAATGCGCCGTGCCGGAAAACTGGCGGCGGAAGTTTTGGACTATATCACCGATTATGTGGACGTCGGCGTTACGACCGGCGAGCTTGACGATTTGTGCCGCAAATATATAGAAAGTCACGGCGCCGTGCCCGCGTGTCTGGGCTATCACGGTTATCCGAAATCGACCTGCATTTCGATCAACCATGTGATCTGCCACGGCATTCCGGACGACCGCAAGCTGGCCGACGGCGATATTTTGAACATTGACGTTACGGTCATTCTCGACGGCTGGTTCGGCGATACCAGCCGCATGTATTATGCCGGAAAGCCGAAACTGAAGGCGACGCGCCTGTGCGACGTTACCTACGAATGTATGATGCGCGGCATTGAGGTTGTCCGTCCGGGAGCGCATTTCGGCGACATCGGCGCGGTGATTGAAGAATATGCGCACAAATACGGCTATTCGGTGGTCGATATGTTTTGCGGACACGGGCTGGGTCGGGTTTTTCACGACAGTCCGAACGTTATGCACTGCGGCCGCAAAGGCACCGGGCCGGTAATGGAAGAGGGGATGTTCTTTACCATCGAACCGATGATCAACATCGGCAGGAAAGACGGCTTTATCATGTCCAACGGCTGGACGGCCGTTACCCGCGACAAGTCGCTTTCCGCGCAGTTTGAACATTCTCTGGGGGTAACCAAAGACGGGTATGAAGTCTTTACCTATTCCCCGAAAGGTCTGGATAAACCGCCGTATAAATAAGGACAGGCATGAGCGAGGAACTCCCGGATTACATAGGTCACCGTCAGCGGCTGAAAGAGCGATTCAAACTCGGCGGCGGCGGAGACATGGCGGATTATGAGATGCTGGAACTGCTGCTGACGCTGGCGATCCCGAGAAAAGATACCAAACCGCTGGCAAAAGCGCTGGTTAAGGAATTCGGCAGTTTTGCCGAAGTCTTGTTTGCTTCTGACGACAAACTGATGACTTTTACCGGTCTGAAGGAGAATACAATTCTCGTGTTCCGGATTGTGCGCGAGGCGGCGCTGAGAATGACCTGGCAGAAATTGAGCGCGACCGAAGCGCCGGTTCTGACCAGTTACGACGCAATTATCGAATACTGCCGCGCGGCTTCCGGTTACAAAGACAGGGAAGAATTCCGCGTGATTTTTCTTAATGCCAAAAACCGGATTATCGGCGAAGAAGTGCAGCAGCGGGGAAGTGTCAACGCGGTTGCCATACATCCCGGAGAAGTGATGCGTTCGGCGGTTTTGAAAGGGGCAACGGCGCTGATCCTGGTGCATAACCATCCTTCCGGCGACGTAACGCCTTCGCGTGCGGATATTGAGGTAACAAGAAAGATTGCGGAAGCTCTGGCGGCGGTGGAAATCCGGCTGATCGACCATTTTATCGTCAGCAAGAGTCTGGTTTTCAGTTTTAACGATCACGGTTTGTTGGGCAGAAACTGAAAAAGGTGTTGCAAAATATTTTTTTGCGGGCTAATTATTATAACCAAGCCGGATGATAATTTCGGGGAAGCGGTTGTCCGTATGTTTGATGCTGCAGCAAGACAAAGGACGGACGAAAGCCGGGAAATATTATTGTTGAAGAAAAACGATTGACAACGGGACATAGCTCAGCCTGGTAGAGCGCTTGCTTTGGGAGCAAGATGCCGATGGTTCGAATCCGTCTGTCCCGATTCCTCTACCAAAGGATGTAAAATAAAAGAGCGGGAATGTCGTCTTTTGTTCAGCGTTGAAGGTTTTTTGAGGAAAAGGTTCGGGAGCGTTTGGACGCGGATGCGGCCGGAGGCGGTTTGCGGGCAAGCGCGGTTTGGAGATAATTCAGTAGGTAAATTAAGAGGCATTTTATGAAAACAATACTTGTTACCGGCGGGACCGGTTTTCTCGGGTCTAATCTCTGCCGCCGGCTGATTGACGACGGGCATCGCGTCATTTGTGTCGACAACAATTACACCGGCAGACTTTCCAACGTCAGCCGTCTTTTGAATAATCCGAATTTTAAGTTTGTCAACCATGACATTTGTCAGCCGCTTGCCGTTGACGAACATCTGGACCAGATTTACAATCTGGCCTGTCCGGCCAGTCCGCCGGCCTATCAGGGGAAGCATTCGATCGAAACGACGAAAACCTGCGTTTTCGGGGCAATCAACATGCTGGAGCTGGCAAAAGCCCACCGGGCGACGATTTTGCAGACTTCGACTTCGGAAGTTTACGGCGAACCGCTGGTTCATCCGCAGGTGGAAAGCTACCGCGGCAACGTTAATCCCAACGGTATCCGTTCCTGTTACGACGAAGGAAAACGCTGTGCGGAAAGTCTGTTTTTCGATTATTGGCGCCATGAAGGCGTTGACATCAAAGTTATCCGCATTTTCAACACCTATGGGCCGAATATGGATCCGAACGACGGGCGCGTCGTCAGCAATTTTATTTGTTAGGCTTTGAGGGGAGAGGACATTACCGTTTACGGTGACGGTCATCAGACCCGTTCTTTTTGCTATGTGGACGATTTGATCGAAGCAATGGTGCGGATGATGAACAGCCCGAAGGATTTTCAGGGGCCGGTCAATACCGGCAACCCGGGAGAGTTTACCATCAAAGAGTTGGCGGAAATGGTGGTAAGCAAGGTCGGCGGTTGTTCGAAGGTGGTGTATAAGGAACTGCCGAGCGATGATCCGACCCAGCGGCGGCCGGATATTACGCTGGCCAAAAGCAAATTGGGCTGGGAGCCGAAAGTCCGCCTGGACGAGGGGCTGGACAGGACGATCGCTTATTTCAGGCGGGAAATTATGCCGGCGGCGACGGCTGCGGAATAAGAGCGGAGGCGGGAACCTGCGGCGTTTTGCGGTTCCCGCCGGCCAGACACCGTGAACGTGACTTTTTTCGAGGGGAGAACTGATGATACTGATTATGGGGGGCGCCGGATATATCGGCTCCCATACGCTGCGGCATCTGCTTGACTGCGGGTACGAATGCGCGGTTGCCGACAATCTGGTTTACGGACACCGGGAAGCGGTTGATCCGAGAGCGGCTTTTGAAAAGGCCGATTTGCTCGACAAAGATTCCTTAAGAAACGTTTTTCAGAAATTCCGGCCGGAGGCGGTTGTTCATTTTGCGGCTTTCGCCTATGTCGGCGAGAGTGTGCGGGATCCGCGGAAATATTATCGCAACAACGTGGCGGGAACGCTGAACCTGCTGGACGTCATGCGCGAATATTCGGTCGACAAAATCGTTTTTTCCAGTACCTGCGCGACATACGGAGAGCCGCAGTATCTGCCGATTGACGAAAAACATCCGCAAAAGCCGATCAATCCTTACGGGCGGAGCAAGCTGATGATTGAAGAAATTTTCCGCGATTATGAAACAGCTTACGGCTTAAAGCACATATCCCTGCGTTATTTTAATGCCGCCGGCTGTTCGGCGGACGGAGCGATCGGCGAGAGCCATCTGCCGGAAACGCATCTCATTCCTCTGGTGCTGAAAGCCGTTAACGGGGAACTGGAAACGGTACGGGTTTTCGGCACCGATTACGATACGCCCGACGGTACCTGCATCCGCGATTACATTCATGTCGAAGATCTCGCGGCCGCTCACCGGCTGGCGTTGGAAAAGCTGGGGAAATATAACGGCTGCGTCAATCTCGGCACCGGGATCGGTTCCAGCGTGCGCGAAATCATAACCGCGGCGGAAAAGGTGAGCGGCTGGCGGTGTCCGGTGGAATATGCGCCGCGGCGTCCGGGGGATCCGGCAAAGTTGTTTGCCGACAATCGTAAAGCCGGGGAAATTCTCGGCTGGCGGCCGCGCTATACGGCGATTGAGGAAATTATCGAAACGGCCTGGAAATGGGAAACAAACAGGAAATACTGAAAATGAAACGGGTAAAAAATCTGGTGGTCGGCTGCGGCCTGACCGGAATGGTGCTGGCCGAGCGGCTGGCGTCGGAGTTAAAAGAGGAAGTGCTGATCATAGACAGGCGTTCCCACATCGGCGGCAATATCTACGATTATAAGGACGAAAGCGGCGTGACCGTTCACCAATACGGGCCGCATGTCTTTCATACCAAAGACAAAAAGGTTTGGGATTACCTCGGCCGTTTTACCGACTGGCATTATTTTATGTACCGGGTGAAAGCGGTGATCGACGGCAGGGAAGTAAACGTTCCTTTTAACCTTGACAGCCTGCATCAGGTCTTTCCGCGGCAGCTGGCCGAGCGGCTGGAAGAAAAGCTGATTGCTAAATTCGGCTTTAACCGCAAGGTGCCGATTTTGGAACTGCGGCAGACGGATGACGGAGATTTTGCGTGTCTGGCTGATTATGTTTATGAAAAGGTTTTTCTCGGTTATACGGTCAAGCAATGGGGGGTACGGCCGGAAGAGCTGGATCCTTCGGTCAGCGGGCGGGTGCCGGTTTTTGTCAGCCGCGACGACCGTTATTTTCAGGACAAATATCAGGCGATACCGGCGGAGGGTTATACCAAAATGGCGGAGCGGATGCTTGACAATCCGCTGATCCGGACGGAACTCAATACCGATTTTAACGATGTCCGCGGCAGCACGGATTATGAACGGCTGTTTTATACCGGGCCGATTGACGAATTTTTCGACTTTGAACTGGGAGAACTGCCGTACCGGAGTCTTGATATCGTGTTCAGGCGTCATGACCGGGCTTTTTATCAAAGCGGCCCGCAGATCAATTATCCGGAAAACTATGATTTCACCCGCAGCGTCGAATACAAATATTACCTTGACGAACAAACGGCGCAGACGATTGTTTCGGAAGAATATCCGCAAGCCTACGAGGCCGGCAGAAACGAACGTTACTATCCGGTGCCGGATGCGAAAAACCATGAACTTTACCGGCGTTACCGGCGAAAGGCGGACGGTTTGGAAAAGGTTTATTTTGCCGGCCGGCTCGGAGATTACAAATACTACAACATGGACGAGGCCGTTAAACGGGCTTTGGAACTTTTTGAGGAGATCAGATAAAATGAAAAAGAAAAAACCGACAGTAAAAATTCTGGTGGGCTATCACCGGCCGGCGGTGCTTTTGAAAGACGAGGTGCTGACCCCGATCCATCTCGGACGGGCGCTTGCCACCGAAGCTTCGAAAGACGGCTCAATGTCCAAAGAGGACTATCAGTGGATGCTTGACAACATGATCGGGGACGATACGGGCGAAAACATTTCGGAAGAAAACAGAAAATACTGCGAACTGACGGCGCTTTACTGGGCCTGGAAAAACTATGACAAACTGGGCAACCCTGACTATATCGGTTTTATGCAGTATCGGCGGCATTTTATTTTTGACGACGGTTTTGACGGAACGGGGAGGGAAAAACCCTGGGGATGTTTCAGATTTTCCGGGATTGACGACAGTTATGTCGACATGCTCAGTCTGAGGGGTGACAAGATCGTTGCTTACCTTGAAAAACATCCGGCGGACGTTCTGACGACGAAAGAAGTGTCGTTTGGTCAAACGGTGGCGGAACATTATGCGCAGACGCTGTCTTTTCTCAATCCGGACGATTTGCGTATCTGCGCCCGCAAAGCAGCGCTGCTGTTTCCGGAATACAAATCGGCAATCAGAAAATATCTGCGGTCGAAAAAGCATTACTGGTACCACAGTTTTATTATGAAAAAGGAGATTTTTTTCGAATACTGCGAATGGCTGTTTAAAATTTTGTTTGCGACGGAAAAGGAAATCGACTATCAGGATTATACGATCGCGGCATACAGAACGCCGGCGTATCTGGGAGAACGACTGTGGGGTATATTTTTTAACGGCAAAAAAAATGTATGCCGAACCCGGGAACTGGAACTCAGCATCGTTGACGACGTTTCCCGCAGCCGGGATATCCGTCCCGCGTTTGAGCGGAGCAACACGGCGATCTGTTTTGCCTGCGACGACAATTACGTTCCGTACCTGTCCGTTGTTCTGCAGTCGTTAACGGAACATGCCGGAAGCGGGAACAATTATGACATCGTGATTATCGAAAACGGGGTAGAGCCGTATAATCAGAAGCTGTTGACGGAAACTTACGCGGGCGGCAACGTCAGCATTCGTTTTTACAATGTCAGCGACGTCTACGAAAAATATAAGGAAATGTTTTACAGTCACGGATACTATACGCCGACGGTTTATTTCAGGTTTTTTATTCCCGAAATTTTTGCACATTACGAAAAAGTGCTGTATCTTGATTCCGACCTGATTTGTCTGCGGGACATAGCCGATTTGTATCGGGTTGATATCGGCGGCAATCTTCTCGGCGCGGTGCGGGACGTTGAATATGCGAGAATTTATAACGAAAACTGCGAAATCAAAGGTTATCGGGTGAAGGATTATTGCGACGACATACTGAAACTGAAGGATTACACGCATTATTTCAATTCCGGCGTGCTGGGCTTCAATATCAAAAAGTGCCGGGAATTTGCTTTGACGGACAAATTGCTGAAAAGGCTTGCGGAAGTAAAAAATCCGATGATTGTCGATCAGGACATTTTCAATTCCGTCTGCGAGGGCCGGGTTTTTTATTACAGCCCTGATTGGAACGTCGAATGGCATACCTATTATTTGTACGGGAATCTGCTGCCTTATCAGCTGCCTCGCGACTTTTACGAAAAATATCTGAAAGTGATCAAAAATCCCTCGATACTGCATTATGCAGTGGATATGAAGCCCTGGGACTGTCCTGAACACAGTACGGCGGAGATATTCTGGCATTATGCGCAAAAGACGCCGTTTTTTGCCCGGATCATTTACAAGCATTTCGAGCAGAAAATTTATGCCCTTTCGCGGCAAAAGCCGGAAAAGGCGGCGGTTCGGGCGGCGGAAGTCCAAAAAATACCGTTGAAAGACAAATTGAAATATTATCGATACAAGTTCCTGTCGTTTGCCGCGTTCGGTTCAAAAAAGTCGTACTACGGGGAAAAGAAACGGAAAATGAAGCAAAAAATCAAAAGCATTCGCAGCAGGGAGTTGTCGGCAGTCAGAGAAAAAATCGGTTATGTCGACGATTATCTGCTGACCAAGCTGAAATATGCCAAATACAAACTGTTGTCAAAGATACTGTTCGGCAAAAAGCGGGTTTCCTGCCGGCAGAAGCGAAAAGAACTGAAACGGGAAATGAAGCGGATTAAAAGCTGCTACCGGATGCAGGAAGCGGAAAAGAAAGCGGCTGATTTCTGAGGCGAAAAAAAGCTTTATTTTAAGAAAAAAAGAACATATTCTCAAACGGTGACTTGTTTTTGGGAGAAGTGCCGATGGCGGAAATTTCCGTGATTATTCCGGTTTACAATGCGGAAAAATACATTGCCGGCTGTCTGGACGCTTTATGCGCACAGACTTTCGGCGACATTGAAGTTTTATGCGTGGACGACGGTTCGACGGACGGCAGCGGAAGCATTTTGGCGGAATATGCCGGAAAAGACCCGCGTATCCGCGTTTTCCCGCAGGCAAACTCCGGGCCGGCGGCCGCCCGCAATCTCGGGTTGAAAAACGCCGGCGGACGCTATGTCATGTTTTGCGACGCGGACGACAGTTATCGGCCGGACTGTTGCGAACGGATGCTGCGGGCAATGACGGAAAAGCGGCCGGATGTTGCCGTCTGCCGCTGTCGGGTAGAGATAGAGGAAGTGGACACCGAGGCGCGCCGGCATACCGTTTCGGAGAGTTTTTATAATGCTCCGTATACGGGAATGCACGTTCTTGACGACGAACTGCGGGTGAAGATGAGCGTGGTTCTGTGGAACAAAATTTTTGCAAAAGAGCTGATTGAGCGTTACGGAATATGCTTTCCCGAAGGCTGCGAGCATGATGACGACACTTTCTGGATGCTTTATTCCCTGTTTGCAAAAGACGTGTATTTCCTGTCGGAACGTCTGTATAATTACAGGATCCGCGTCAATTCGATCATGAGCAATTATTTTAACAAGAAGCCTAAGAACAAGTATGACCGTTACAGGGTGTGCAATTTCGTCTATGACTTTTTACACGGGAAAGGGCTGCTTGAGGTCAACCTGGCGGCCGTTTCCGACTTTTACCGCCGGCAGACGGGAATGATGTTTTTCGATTTGTTTACCGCAGACGAATTGCGGAAAATGACTGACGAGATGAATGCCCGGCAACTGGACTGTCTGTTTGCCGTCCGGCGCGGCAAAATATTTTCCGCACCGCGGGCAGGGCTGGAAGAGGCAGGCTGGGGAAAGCTGCTGAAATATATGCTGTTGTCGGGGATAACCGTCGGCCGGCGCAAAAAAATGCTGAAAAAGGAAGAAAAAACGGTTCGCAGCCAGCTGCGGATGAAAAAAATCCTGAAAAAGGCGGGCTGAAAAGCCGCAGAAAAGGGAAGTACCGCGTTTCCCTTCTTTTTCTTATCGCGGGAAAGCCGTGTACGGATATACAAAAAACCCCGGGGAAATCCGGGGTTTTTCAAACTGGCGCGCTCCGGGCGATTCGAACGCCCGACCCACAGCTTAGAAGGCTGATTATGTATTCTTTTATTTATTTGATTTTATTTATTTTTGTTTTTTATTTTGTTGTTTTGTGTAAAATTTGTGCAAAAATAGAAAATTCCACAGTCTTAATCGTCAAAAACTGAATTCAACGCTTTACGTTTCTCTTCGCTCATAACATGCGCATATTTTAAGGTGGTACTAATGTTGGCGTGACCTAAAATTTCCTGTGTGATTTTCAAGTTATTTGTTTTTTTTAATATCCAAGTAGCCGCGGTGTGGCGTAAAGTATGAAAGTTTACATAAGGAAAAGAGTTGTCCCTTAGTTTACCTTCACTGTTATAGAAAATAGAGTGCCACGAGTGTTTGATGTCTTTTATTGGCGATCCTTTATAATTAAAGACATATTCGTTAATTTTGGGCTGGCTTTGTAATATATCTTTAAGCTTATCAATCATTGGAACTGTGAGATTTTTTCCGCCAGTTTTCGTGCGGTCTTTTACTTTCACATTGATTAAATCGTTATAAAAGTCCAGCTGTTCCCATTTGAGAGATAGTATATTGCTACGTCTTAATCCGGTGTAGAGGGCTGTATATATAATGGGTTTGAGGTGAGGAGCAGCAAGGTCGATTATTCTTTGCGCAACTTCCCAGTTCTTTAAATATTTTATGTTTTCTGCCGGTTCTTTTAATTTTAGCGTTGTTGGACGAACATTGGACGTTTTATATTTCCACAAGCGGCATTGAGAAAGCAGGGAAGATAAAATAACAAGTTCGCGGTTGATGGTTGAATTACTGACGCCACTATATCTACGTCTTTGTATGAAATTTGAAAGTTCCGCCTCATCTATTTGATGAACATATTTGACAGTTAAATAGCTACTTATCAGTTTTATTTTTCGTAAAGTTTCGTCTGGGCGCGCATAATATTGAGCATGTTTTTCATAAAATAGACCAAAGGCTTCATCAAGTGGTAACTCCACTAAATCGCCGGTTGCAGTGCGGTTTTTCTTTTCAATTTTATTGATTTTTTCAATAACGAATTGTTCAGCTTTTGCTCTTTCTGTTGTGCGACAAGAGCATCTAAGCTGGGTACGTGATCCGTCAGTTCCGATGTATGATTGATATATACGCGTGCCATGTTTCTCCACGTTTGTACAGTCTATATGCTTGGTCGTGTCGTTTAGCCATTCGTCAAGAGTCCATAAAGGGAACATGAGACGTTTGCCAATGATTTTGAAACGGATATGGCCGGACTTTATCTCGGCGTCTAATCTGGCGCGTCCGATGTTCAGATATTCCATTGCTTCTTTTTTGTTAAGAATCTTTTTTAACATATTATTAACCTTTCGGCAATATGAAAAATATTATATTATTTATCGATTAAATCGAATTCGTCCCCGATTTGGCGGAGGGTTGCTGCCAGATGCAGGGTAAGCTCGACAATGAACTCCGGGGATTTGTCTTTCAAAAGCTCTTCCTGCTCGTCGCGGGTGAGGTCGGTGAAGCACAGGTCTTCGTATTTCTCCCTGCGGCGGACGCGAAAAAAACAGCCGTCAAGATTTCTTTTTATCATGGCTCACCTCATAATATTGTAAATTACGAAATCAAAAATTCCCATTTCGAGAACGCCGGCGATAAAATATACGACGTTTCTCTCGGAGAGGCTCTCATCATTACAGATGTCCCGGCAGATATTGAAAATATTAAAACAATGTATAATCATTTTTTATCCTCGTAAAAACTATTTATTTTTTTAGACTTTGGGCATTGCCTTAAGCATTCTTGATAAAGCTCTGATTTATCTTTCAATGAAGAGCAATCACAAGATATTTTTCCATTACTCTGACTACGGCTAATAGTGTGTCCATAAAAAATCCAAGGCAAAAGGTTACCAGATGAGGCTTGATGTCCTGGATTTTCTTTTTGAGGTCGTTCAGCTACTTGTTTTTTAATCTGAGATGCTTTTGGGGTTGAAGTCTTTACCACTGGTTTTGCTGATGATCTTGTCGCTGAACGACTATAGTTCCGACTTATAGATGGACGACTGAAACTTCTGGAGATTCTAACTCCACCAAATCTTGCATTTGCAAAATCTGAAAATAAAACTAAAGCTAAAACGACAAAAAATATTTTTTTCATGATTATTTCTCCTTATCCTCATAAAAAGTTACTTCATCTTTGCGAACGGGGCGGCAATGTTTATATGCAACGTTCCTGCTATCAACAAACATAAATGGTGAATTGCTATCTACACTATTCAAATTTTGTGCCAATTTATCTTGTTTACTATCCTCCCAAAACCAGCAAAGGCACTTGTGGTCAATGATATATTGCCAGTCGATAGGCTCTTCGTAGAGTTCCCAATCATCCGCTGTTATTTCGTTAGGCTCAATAAAATAAACATCGCCATATTCATCTTTTGCGTAAACTCCAGATAGTTTAATATACTTTCCGTCTCTCCAATCCTTTCTTCTAATCTTAGCTCCTTTTTTGAACTCGGGCAGCAGTTCTTCTAAATATGACATTATAAAATCTCCTTCATCATTTTGTTCCAATTAACGACAGCGTTCCTTTTGGCCTCATCTTTGGTCACTCCTGTTCCGTTTGTTTCAAAGTCCCCACAAAACATATAGCAAACTTGCATAATCTTACCGGTTTGAAGATTGATAGCGGTTTTATATAAAGTTTTAGGATGTTTTCCGCATTTATAACATTTTAAGGATCGACCTCTCATTTCAAGCCTCCCGATCGTTTACAAATTCATGGGTGACGCCGAGGATGCCGATTTTGGTTAAATATTCAAAAGTATCGTTAAAACCCTCGCTGCCACAATTTATTGAATATTCATATCCTATGGCAAAACCAACATTGTTTATTTTAACAATCACACCTGTTTTTCCGTTTTCGTGACGAACAATATCGTCGACCTCAAATTCTGTCGCATGGGGAATTTCGACCAGTTTACCGTCCTCAATGCGGTGGGTAATGCCTAGCTTGCCGATAAGTCTGCCGTTTTCATAAAAGCGCAATTCTTCAGAATCATCTTCCATTAACTGTTTTGTTTTAATGTCATAAAACTCAGCATAAGTGTCAAATTCTGCATATTCACCAATCCCAGACGTCTCAATGACGGCCAAAACTTCAAATTCTTCTTCGTCTTTCCATTGATTAAAAGCTGTAACTTTTCTTATTTGTCCGGGGCGGACGTCTTTAATTTCAACGAGTTTCATCTTTCTGTCCTTTCAAAATTTTAATTTCCTCATCAGAGAGCGGGCGGCTGCTTTCAAACAGGCAATCGTTGCAAATGTCTTCTTCATCGACCCCCAAAACGCAACCGCAAATTTCGCAGTACCGCTCGCCGAAGTCTATATCGTCGTCCGGTTCACAATGTTTGGCCCGGATCTCGGCAGAATAGGGCGGCTCGTCTTCAATCGTCATCTTTATCACCTAAAAAAATGCAGCAGAAAATGAAAGGTAAAAACATCAATGTCAAAAACAAACCTGTTCGGAAGGGCATTTCTACTAAGCAGTCAACAAACTGTTCCATTACTCCTCACTTTCGCCAAGGGCGGCGTTGATACGGGTTAACAAAGTTATAACTTCATTGTTGATTTTTTTTTGAAAATATAAGTGCTGTTTGCACTCTCTTAGCAAGTCGCGGAGATTGTTGTTTTCTTTTTCGAGTTTATTGTATTCTATACTGTCGTTTGTATGCAGCTGCTCTTTTTGTTCGTAAATCGAAATACATTTTTCGAGATATGAAATATGGTCCTGCATAGCCTTGTATTCGGTGTAGTTGCAGGGAGCTAAAACTTTCAGTTTTCCTTTTGAAAAAGACGGACTGTAATAGTTTCCCTCATAATCTTCGAAATCTCCGTCCATATCAACAACCATAGGTTCTAGATAGCCATCTTTTGTTTCTACAAACCAAAAACTACCAGTTTGTAATTTTTTACTATACCATTCCTCTGTCAGTTCTTCGGGGGTTTTTGTCATGGTCGTTACTCCTCCGACAAATAAGAAAGTGCGGTGTCAACGCCGGTGAGGGTGCAACCTTTCATGACAAGATCGATTATTCTTTTTTGCGCTTCGTTGAAGGATTTTTTGAAGGTCAAAGTGTCATAAGTGTCTGAAATCTCGAAACCGCAGGGACAGGTGCAACTTATAAGCTCCCATTTGTCTTTTTCCTGATCGTGATAGATCGTAATTTTGTCTTTCTCGTAAGAGCTGTATTTGTTTTCTTTGATTATGATATCGATCCATTCTCCGCCAAAATCGGTATAACTACGTCTATAAAAAGCGTAGGCGCTGTAGCCGTATTCTTCAATATCGTCTTCTTCTTCGTCTGCTGCCTCAGCTATCATCAGACGCAATATGTCTTCCCACAAATTATATTCTTTCTTGTCTGGGGCGCCCAAAATTTCCCGGGCAATTTTGGTTAAACGCTGGTCGAGCTGCTCCAGCTCGAAGTCTTTGACGGCCTTTTTGAATACGTTTTCAACGAATTTGCCGTAATTGCCAAAATCCAGATTCTGAATGTTAACGGCGTCTTTTATCTTTTGTTCGACGGTGCGGCGGATCTCGTAACAGTCCACGGCATTGGCGACGGCTGTTGTTATCGTCTTTTGAATGGTATCGTAGATGGTTCTTTGAATATCCGTATTTTCAAAAGCAACAGCGACGGCGTTGTCAAAAAGCTCTTTGATTTGATTGGTTTCGGTTTTGGTCATTTGTTTGCTCCTGTTATTTGATTGAATACATAAAGGCCCAGTTCCGGGTTGACGCAATTGCACAAAATTTGTCTTTTATCTAATCCCTTCAGCGAATATCCGGTAAGGTCGAACCCATATTTTTTCATCAATTTTGAAGCTGATAATTTTTTTAGCTGATCCCGTTCAAACTTTGGGTCAAGCATGAATTTGTTGCTCCAAAAAATGTGCCGCTGGATTGAAAATGCCGGTTGGAGAAAAGGTCTGTAATACGGAAAGACATTCTCAATAACCCAATCGCAACATGAAAATTTTGATAAGAAGATAATTTCCTGCCAAAGTTTCATGTCCGGATAATCCGCCGGAATCTGCTTGTTCCAAACACCGCAAGCTCTGATTCTGCTATGTGTTTGACAAGGCGGGCTAGACCAGATGAAGTCAAACTCCCGGTAATGCTCCAGTAAATACTGGTGGGCATCTCCGACAACCACGTGGTCGTTTGGGAAAAAATCCTGATAAACGGCAGCAATTTCCGGACGCAGCTCTACGGCGGTTATTTCGTGATCATTTCCCCACAATTTTCGATTTCCGCCTATGCCGGCATATAAATTGAGTATTTTCATTGTCTTCCTTTATCTGTCGGGGCGGGGTCGCCGCCCCGAGGTTTTTAATCACTTGTGTTGTTAGGGGCGAGGGGCTGTATTCCCTTATCTTTTTCAGTTTCTGATTTCTCATTTTCCCCGAAAACTTTTCCTAAAATTTCGGATAAGCTCCCGATTGCAGCGGCATGTTTGATTTCTGGTTCGATATTATTAAAAATCGTAACGAGATCATCCATTCTCCCGACCGTAGCGTTAACGCCGCGGACGGCATTTTCTTCCTCATTTGATTCTTCGTCGGTTATTGCAATCAACATAAAGGCTTTAATACTTCCTCTTAACTTGTTGAGTTCATTAAGAGCTTTGTCAACCGCGGCTTCTGTTTCTTTTCTTTTATTTTCTTCAGACATGTTATTCTCCTTATTTTCAGTTAAATTATTAGTTTTTCATATCCGGATGAGTGTTTTCAAAAATCATCCGTTCTGTTTTTGTGGTTGGCTGATCAAGAAAATTCAGCCGGTTGACCAGGTGCAGAATAATTAAAATTTCTTTCATGCACTGGATTTCATATCTGGCAGCGCCTTCAGTCTTTTTGCCTTGAATAACCAGTTTTGGATAAACGCGTCGCCGGAGTTCGATTTCTCTTTCTGCGCAGTTGATCAGATTTTCGATTTTTTTATGTTTGTCTTTTGCGCCGATTTGGTATTTATTGAACATTGTTTACTGCCTTTGGTGTTTTTATTTTTGCGCGGTAATTGCGGGCGGCAATTCTACGACACTCACGGCAATTGTGAGTTAGGCCGTCTTTTGCTTTCTTGTCGCGATTAAACCGTGTAAGCGGCAGAGTTTTACCGCAAGTCGAACAGATTTTTGTTTCCATCATTCTTCTCCCGATCCGGGAATTTTCGGCAGCCGGCACCAGTAACGGGGACGATGTTTTTCGTTTACGCAGAAGAATTTCTCGCCGTCCCAGTTCATGAGGTCGGGAATATAACGGGGACAGTCTTCGCGGCCGTTATAATGCGGGTTAGGATAAAGCACCGCAAAATCAATATAGCGTTCGTTTTTAAGCGGCTTAAACTCAGGATAAGGATGCCAGATCATAACAGACTCCCCAGAAAAACGAGAGCCAGGACAATTCCGAGAACGGCTGCTGCGGTAATGTCTGCTGCGGAAAGCGACGGCGCCGGTTTTTGATAAGTGGCGTCGAAATGATCAAGAATCTCGTTGCTGATATATTTTTTCATTTTTTGACCTCCCATGTCTATAATTAGCTTTGATTAGCATTAAATAAACATATTCGGTTTAGTTTGTCAAGACAAAAATAAACATATTAGGTTTAATTTTGTGCATAAAAAAGAAAAGCTCTTAAAAATGAGAGCTTGGAGCAAAGATTATATATATTTATAAATTAACCATCTGCCGATCGGAGTTTAGTTTACGTTCCTCTAGCAAAGTCTTTATTTCAGAGCACTGATCGTCTGTGATGTAGCGATAGGCGGGAAAGTGAAAGATGTCTTTTAACTCGTGATATACTTCTATCGTTTTTTTGCCTTCGTTTTTTGCAACTGTTTTGATGTCTTCTTTTAATAATTCAACTTCAATCGCGCTGATGTATTCATCAGGCGCGGTGAGGTTTGCAGGGCCGTTAAAAAAAAATCGCCAGGATCAACATGGCGATTATGGCAACCACAACGGGGCCGGAAAGAAAAATGGTTTTGTTCCCGAAAATGTTGATGTTTATGCCTTTTGGGGAATTGTTTATATCGTTGTCATTGACCGGGGTTGCCCGTGAGAGCAGATCCCTTATTTTCTTGTCGTCGTCATCCATAGTTACACCTCATTGTTGTCAGCTTATTTTTTTGAGATCATGAAAGACCTCTATGATGTTGGAGATTTGTTCGTCTGACTGGCTCTCGGCCGGCTTATTTTGCATTTTACTGTAAATATAAGCAACAACCTCGGCCTCGTCTTCGGGGATCAGGCTTTTGCGCTGTATGTGTTGCCAGCTTTTTATATTAAACAATATTTTTGCCAGTAGTTTTGTATTCAAAAAAGTGCCGGCGGTGGTTTCTGACTGCCATTCTCGAGGCAGAATCTCATAAGGTTTAACACCTAAGGCAGAGGATATTTTCTCGACCTGCTCCAAGTCCATTGACCGCGCGTTTGTTTCGAGCCGGCCAAGATGTACCTGGCTGATGCCAAGTTTGTCGGCTAATTGCTGCTGCGTTAATCCTCTTTTTTTGCGCAATTCCCGGATATTGTTCTTAATTATCTTATCAACCATTTTTGCTCCTCTTTAATTATATATAAATTGTACCAAAAAGGTTTATCAATTGCAACACAATTAAAGCCAAAATATCAACACAAACCAAAGATGTTTCTTTTTGTGTTGACAAATTAAACCAGATATGTTTGTTTTATCCGCGGGAGGTATTTTGATATGAGACTTCACGAATATTTGGCTAAGGAGAACAAAAAGACAAGCGATCTTGCGCGTTATCTTGGTTTGCCGCATACGATTGTTTTGCGCTGGGTCAAGGGGCAGCGCATTCCTCGACCAAAAAACATGCAAAAAATTGTTGCATACACCAATGGTGAGGTGATGCCGAATGATTTTTATCAAATGGAAGAAAAAGAAGATGAGTAAAAAGAAAAACAAAAAATCAGAATTAAAGCGGCAGTTGGCGGAACTTTGGGAACAATTGGAAAGAGAAAAAAAGCTTGTTGTTTTATTAAAGAACAGTTGTGAGATGGCAACCGACGGCTGGTGCCAGGCTTTGAAATATTGGCGGCGGGCGTTGTACTCCGGTATTCGTCGGGCAAACCGGTGGATGTGGTTTTCTTTTTTTAGCAACATGTTTTGGATGATCCTTGTTGCGGTGATTTTGTTTGAAAATGGTGGTGAGTGATGCTGGGTGCGGTTGCCATAGGCCTGAATATAAATATTTTTTTGTTAAAGAAAGGGGAAGTTGATGAATAAAATCAAAGTCGATAACCGTATATTGAAATGTCTTTTTTGTATAACAGGGGATAAAGACAGAGAACTAAATACCGTTTTTATTGAATGTAAAAAAGGATATGGGCCTGTGTTTTGGGCTTCAAATGGGGTCATTTTAATTGAGGTAGTGGAAACTGAACCTGAATTCTACGAAGGAGATGATTGCATTATTCATATTCCTGATGATTTGAAGGGGATTATTAAATGGAAAAAAAATGACAACGAAGCTTTATATAGTTCGGTTATTGAATTGACCGCGGATAATCGGATCATAATGGAATTGTTTAATGATACACCGTTACGTTTGGATTTTCAAAATACGGATAAGGTGGTTGACTATCAAAAGGTTTTGGTTTGTGCGCAACAAAAAACTGATCGGTTAAGTTTTAATTTAGCATTAACTTCAAAGTTGGCTTCGGCGTTGGCAAAATTGGGTGTAAGGGCAGCACCGACGTTTGGACTTCAGGGTGCTGATGGTGCGTTGCTTGGTTTTATACAGAGTCAGGATTTCCATGTCAGAGTTGCAATAATGCCTTGCCGTGAGGATTCGGAAGTTATCATAGAAAAAAAATAATAATATTTCCCCTATTTCCTAGCAGGCGGCCGGCCGTCTGTCGTGATGCCTGATCCGAGCGATGGCGCAAACTCGAGGGGAAACGGTTTTTAGAGACCGCATATGAGAGTGAAAATCAGGCAAGCCGGACAATTTTTTAAGGGAGAAATTATGACTGAGCAATTTTTGAAAAGATGCGCAAGGTGCAAGGAATTGAAACCGGTGGAAGACTTTTCCCGCAACAAACAAAGCCGTGACGGCTTGTGTTATTATTGTAAAGTCTGTGACAAGGAGAGAGCAAGGGAACGTTACGTTAAATCTCGGAATAAAAAAAAAGGAAAACAAGATACTTCTGCCGATGATGGATCCGACTGTAATAAATCAATAAAAGTGCGTCGTCGCGGTCGTCCGTCGCTGACAACACAAAAGAGCCGTGTCCGACAATCGGTGTTACAACCGCAATCGTTAAAGAAGGCGATTCCCGATTATAAAAACGGTAAAGTGATTTTTATTGATGAAACGACGATGCGGGCAGAGCCAAAAAGTGGTTTTGTACGGTTTGAAAAGGTGTGTCCGCCGAAGAAACGGATAATCTCGCCAGCGCTCAAACGGTCGAAGAAGGTTGTGAAAAATGTTTCCGGTTACCATCGTTCGGATGCTTTAGACGGCTGTGTCTTTCGGGTATTGAAATATGAGAGACAAGGCGGTGCGAGGTATTCTATAGAAGAAGTTCGTACGGGCGAGCGTTATTTTCGTGCATTTGCTGACAAAGAAAAATTTTTGGCGGATATTTTGTCGCTTGTAAAAAATTATTGAAGGAAGGATGAGATATGACGAGAGAATTTTATGAAGTGCCACTGGTTGATATTATGGATATGCTGGAAGATATCCCGCTGTCTGTTATGGCCGAAGTGATGACGTTGGTGCGGGATTATTGCCGGTATTGGGATGAGTGGGAGACGGACGACGGTTTTGAACTGCCTGAAATGTCCACCGCTGCACGGATCGTATGGAACCATATAAAACGCGACTTGGCCGAAAGCAATAAAAGATATTTTCTGAACAAAGGCAAGCAAAAGCGGTAATAAAACAATGGCGGAATTGATCAGAGATGCGTTCATGGTACCGAGAACCGTGCGGGATGCCCTGCTGGGGGATTTCCCGCCGGAGGTCTTTTGCGAAGTGATATGCGCTATTGACGATTACGCCAGATATTGGGAAATCCATCAAACCGGCGAAGGGTTTGACATTTCTGATTTGTCGCCGGTGGCGAAGGTGGCTTTCAAAATGGTTTATAAAACCATCACAGAATATAATTCACGATATCTACAGAAGGTTTTAGCCAACACTCAGAACGCTCTATCCGGTTGGGAGAAACGAAGAGGGGCCGACGAAAGAAACCGTCGTCGGCGGGAAGCTTATGCCGCCAAAAAAGGACGGATTAAGGAAGTAGATTGTTCGGAGTTGGTAGGTAACGACAAAGATGACGCCACCGCTGCCGGAAGGAACGAAAGGGTTGCCAAAAAAGAAGAGGCGGTTGTAGATAACATGGGCGTTTCGTCTGATTTTATGGATGACGAAGAGCTGTCGAACGGTGACGAAACGATGATGAAAGCGGTGACGAAGACTGTCGATGAAGCCTTATCCAGCAATGGTTTGAGCGAAAGTATGCGATCGCATGGGGTTATTGGTTTAAATAACAACCTCGTTAAACACTCGGTTGTTATTGAGGAAAGGGGGTGTGGGGGAAAACAAGTTATCCACAGGCCGGTTGTGGATAATCCGCCGGACGATCACCCGTCAGACGGCCTGACGGGCAATAACCCTGCCGCCGTGCTGGCGGAGGGCAGTAACCGGCGTTTGGACGCCGGCAATAAGCCGGATCCGCCTGATGCGGATCCGGCGGCGGAGAGCGCCGGGAAGCCAAAGCCGGACGCTTTGGCGGCAATGGGCAAAGGGCAATGGGAAGCGCGGGCTTTCGGACTGCCGGCGGAGAGCAGGGAGATGCCGGAAGCCGGCAATGTTCCGCCTGAAGGCGGCAATAAACGGCCCCCAACCCGGCCTTCCCCCGGCGCGGGGGAAGGAGAAAGCTCGGCAAGTGTTCATGTGCGCGGCGGCGAACGGGACAAAGACCAACCGCCAAAGCGCTGGCCGGATGGCGATGAAGTGGTGATCTTGCCGGATTTTCGGCTTGATTTTCTGGACCCGAAGATTGCGGATTTGAATTTCTTGGATGATTTTCTGATCCGCGGGGTTGAGGACAAGCTGAAGGCGTGGAAAACGGGCCGTTCGGTTGAGAAATGGTGGATCCGAAGACTGATTTTCTGGTTTGCCGAAAATCAGGGACGGACGGAGAGCCTGTCGGCAGAGCTGTTGCGGCGGGCGCGGTTGAAACAAGGAGGAGCAGATGACGGAAGCTAAGGTTTTTTTATGGAACAATTTGCTTGAACAGGTTGTCTTTAAGACCGGGGTGCCGGATGAGGTTATTTGCGGGAGAAGCCGGAAGTTTGAGGCCGTCACCGCCAGAATTGTGTTTTATTGCGCTTTGCGGATGGCCGGGTTTTCGACGGTGAAAATCGGGTGCAGTTTCGGACGCAACCCGGCAACGGTTATTCGAGCAACCCGTGAAGCACTGCCGCGGATCAAAGAACTGGCGGCGCTTGTCTGTCTTGACGCCGGCGTTACTCCTCGGGATTATTCCGATCGGAGAAAAAACAGTCGGCGTCGGCGGACTTTTAAGAAAGTCCCGGATTATAAAAACTGCTGTATCAGAATTGCGGAGGCATAAATGACGGAAATGGAGCTTTGCAAAAGGAAACTGGAGAGGGCGGTGGAGATTCACCGGCTGGAGAGCCGTCCGGGACCGAGCGGGTTTGTCTGCGCGTTGGGGCTGATGATTCCGTCGCACCTGTGGGCAAGTGATGCCGATGATATGATTGCCGCTGACAACCGTGACTGTGACGATGCGAGAACGGTGATGGACAACTGGTTTGCAGGCCTTTCGCGGCGGGAAAAGCTGGTGGTGTTTTTCCGTGCGGGAGGCATGGGCTTTAAGACGTTGATGCATGTTTTGGACGCGGAGTTCAAAATTGACGGAACCTCAAGGACGACGCTGTCCGCCGACTACCAGCGCGGCATGCTGAAAGTGTTGATGAACGCCAAAGACCACGGGCTTTGGACGGTGTTTCCGAATTTGTGAAAAACGTTTTATATGATGTTGACAGAATACTTAATTTAGTATATATTAAAAATAGGCAAGGGAAACTTGCCTATCCCGCTCTACGTGAGTATCGGGCTTTGAAAACCTGGCAACAGGTATGCCGGGTCGCTATGTAGATGAAGATGACAATTTTTACATAGCGTGGACAAAAGGACTCAGGTATAATACGTGAGTCCTTTTATTTTATGCCTAAACCGTTTTTAACAGCAATAAGCAATTTTTCCATTTGTTCATTAGATATGACGCAATTTAGGTATTTTCTTTTACCAAACTGATCTTTTCCTAATTTGATAGGAGATAGTCTGTCAAAGCAGACTGTATTGATCATATCTGCCTTTACCCAGTGGGTTTTGCAGTCAAACGGTTTAGGAAGACGGGCAGGTAATTCTATTTCCATATGGTAGTCCATAAGGTATTCTGGTTTTGTTGTGCTCAAGGGAACAACGGAACATAAGTTGCTTCTTGTCCTGAAACGAGGAGAAATAACTATTACCGGACGTGATTTTACCATTTCGGGTATGATAAACCCTTTATAATCACAAATAAGTACTGCACCACGTGGGGGATGATAGTTGAGCATATTTAATCTCCTTAATATTGTTTCTTTATAACACTTTCTTAAGCTTTTTTTCAAGGAAAAGTTATCCACAGCAAATGTTTAAACATGTTTAAACATTTTTGTATTGGACATTTTTTGCGGTTTTGCGCTATAATTTTTATATGATGAACAAATGGGTTCAGATTGTTTCTTAAAAAACGAAGACTAAAAGTTAAAAAAGCGAGAGCTTGTTATTAGACTTTGCTTCCGTGGCGGAATAGGTAGACGCTAACAGCAGATAAGGCGGTTCTAGTGGTTCGATACCACCTGACAATGACACAGTGAAATAGCTGATTTGTCAAGGCTCGATTGAGGAGGGGAGTGGACTGTTATGTAAGGTGCAAATCCTTACCGGAGCTTTTGTTTTTTGGGAAACAAAACGGTTTGTTCAGATATTTCTCGCTTAAAAAATTGTTGGAAACCCCGGAGGGCTTAAGCTTTCCGGGGTTTTTGCGTGGAAACGTCAACGTGGGGTAGTTTTCTTACTCGAAAATACGCGCGCGAGAGAAAAATATAAGCGCAAGGCCTTGAAAAATAAGGGCTTGCGGGTGGTTAAATATGGGGCTTTAACGAGGCAGTTTGAGGGCAAAAATGCTGACAAAAGAGGAAATAAAAGCAAAATATCCGCTGGGCGGGCGGCCTCCTAAATTTAAAACGCCCGAGGAATTGGCCGAGAAGATTTATGATTTTCTTGAGCACAGTCTGAATCGAATTGTGGAGTTTCCGGGTAAGAGCGAGGTTTTGCGAGTTAATGTTCCGGCGCCGACGACCTTGGAGGCCTTTTGCGTTTTTTGCGGGATACGAAAAACGACTTTTTATGCATATGGGAAAAAAAGAGGCTTTGAAAATATCGTAAACCAGTATGAAGCAATTGTCGAGGAGTTTTGGGTAAGGCAGGCGGCGGAAGGAAAGCCCGGTAACAAGGCCGAGTTTATTCTTAAAAATATGAAAAACTGGAAAACCAGCAGTTGGAATGATGATAGAGACATTAATCTGAGCGGCGAGGTCGGCGGGGTGACGGTTCGGTTTGTAAATATGGCCGGCGGGGCGGAAGATGAAAAGCAGGAAAACGGCGGCAATGATGGCGGACATGCAAATACCTGAAGCTTTTGCGCCGCTGTTGACGGAGAGATGGCGTTACAAGTTTTATTACGGCGGGCGCGGCGGCGGCAAGTCTTATGCCTTTGCCGACAGTCTGGCGCTTTTGGGGGCGCAAAAGAAAATATTTGTCGCCTGTTTGCGCGAAATTCAGGATTCAATCAAAGATTCCGTTTACAAGCTGTTGAAAGAGCGAATTGAATTGTATCAACTGCCCGGTTACCGGTTTTATGAAGACCGGATCGACAACGTTAAAACCGGCAGCCGGTTTATTTTCAAAGGGTTGCGCGACCAAAACAGCCAGAACATCAAGTCGCTGGAAGGCGTAGATTATTGCTGGATCGAGGAAGGTCAGACGATTACCCGCAAAAGCTGGGATATTTTGAATCCGACCATCCGTAAAGACGGATCGGAAATCTGGATTTCGATGAACAGGGAAGAGGAAACCGACGCTTTGTGGGTTGCGCTGGCCGCTAACCCGGACGAACGGACGCTGGTGCGCAAAGTCAATTATTATGACAATCCTTTTTGCCCGCAAGAGTTAAAGCTGCAGGCGGAGAAATGCAAACGCGAGGATTATGAAAGCTATCTTCATGTTTGGGAAGGGGATCCGCTGCCGCAGGGAACGCTGAAGCTTATCTCGAGCGCCGACGTTCACCGAGCGCTGGCGTTTAAGATTGACAACGCCAACAACATGCTGCCGCTTGTTGTCGGGGTGGACGTGGCGCGGTTTGGCGACGACCGGACGGCAATTTGCCGCCGCCGCGGCCGGCAGGCTTACAAGATGCAGACCTATAAACATCTGGACACGGTGGCGGTGGCCAACCTGATTGTGCGGATTATTCGGGAAGAGAAGCCGGTGCGGGTTAATATTGACGCCGGACAAAACGGCGCCGGGGTGATTGATTTGCTGATCGACCGCGGTTATCAGGAAGTGGTGCGGGAAGTAAACTTCGGATCAAAAGCGCAGGACACCGAGCGTTATGCCAACCGGCGGGCGGAGATGTGGGGGCGTTTGAACGACTGGCTGAAAACCGAGAGCGGCGTTTCTCTTACCGATATGCCGGGGATTCTGGAGGATCTGACGGCAGTTAACAAGGGGTTTGACAACCGCGGGCGGCTGATGTTGGAAGAAAAGAGAATAATCAAAACGCGGTTGGGCTTTTCGCCGGATTTAGGTGACGCGCTGGCGTTGACGTTTGCCGAAGCGTTTTATCCGTCTTCGCTGCAAACTGTGCAGACTGAGTTCGTGGACGGCAACGTCTATGTTGACGATGTAGCAGGCGGTTTTGTCGACGGTAATATTTATATTTAATTTTCAAATTTCAGGAGAAAGAGATGAGTTCGCTTATTGGGGGCAGCCCGAAGGTGGCGCCGACGGTGGTGGAAGAAGTGAAACCCGAAGTAATCGACAATTCTGCCAAAACGCAGGAAGAAGAACGCCGTCGGAGACGCCGTCAGGGTGCGGCCAGTCAGTTTTTGTCGGGACAGACGACGACCGGCGGCATAACCACGACCAAAACCACGCTGGGGGCTTGAAAGCATGACGGAAGAACGGGTGAAATATGCCTTGAAAAGGCTGTCGGCGCTGAAAGACAAACGGAAATTCTGGGAGCCGTACTGGGACAAGGCGGCCGAATTGTGTTCGATCAATTCCAGAATCTATATTAAAGATGATAAGGGACGTTTTGTACAAAAAGTGTTTGATACGACCGCGCGTTCCGATCTTACCCGTTTTGCCGCGGCATTAAAGTCAATTCTGGTGCCGAGCAATCAGCGTTATCACCGGATCAAAGCCAGCAGGCCGGGGCTGGACGACAATGATGCCGTTCGGCGTTTTTTGGAATACGTCAACAATTTGCTGTTTAAGTTTCGTTATGCCGCCGGATCCAGCTTCTCAAGCGAGGCGGATATGATGCTGACGCAGCTGGGATTGTACGGACAGTCGCCGTGGCTGGTTGAAGACAACGTCGGCCGCGGCATTTCTTACCGCACGATTTTGATGGCCGAAATCTATTGTGACGTGAACCGTTTTAACCGGGTGGATACGGTTTATCGGGAATATGAAATGTCGCTGAGGCAGGCGATTAAGGAATTTGGCAGCCGGGCGACGGCGAAGATGAAGGAACGATTTGAAAAGCAGCCGGACAGCAATGTCCGGCTGTTGCATGTGGTGGAGCCGCGTGAGGATCGGAAGCCTTTGCGGCAGGATTATTCGGGAATGCCGTTTGTGTCGTATCACATTAATCTGGACGACGAGGGCGGAGAATTGATCTATGAGAGCGGCTACCGCACGCAGCCTTATATGGTGCCGCATTATCTGGGGATCCCCGGGTCGGCATACGGCGACAGTCCGGCATTGCAGGCCTTTTTCGATATCCTCACCATCAATGAAATGAGCAAAACCGTGCTTCGGACCGGGCAACTGCAGGGCAATCCGCCGATTTTAAGCGCCGCTAATATTGCCAACGCCGCCAGAGCCGGTACCGCCGGCGCGTTAATTCCCGGTGCAATTGATATTCAGGGGCGGCCGCTCTTGGCGCCGATGCAATACGGCAACAATCTGTCGATAACACTGGAGTTGCAAAATCAGGTGCGGGAGGCGATCCACAACGCCTTTTTGCAGCCGCTTTTCCTGTCTTTGGCGCAAACCAAGGAGATGACGGCCGAGGAAGCCCGTTTGCGCGAACAGGAAAAGGCAATGCTGCTGGCGCCGATGGGCGAGAGGATCAATTCCGAATGGATGGTCGGCAATTGTGAACGGGAGATTGACATTATCCGTGAGTACGGGCTTTTGGACGAAGTGCCGGATGAATTGATGGAGGACGGCAGTTTGCAGATTGAGTTTGAAAGCCCGCTGGTACATATGCAGCAGGCGGGAGAGATTAAAGGCGTGTTTGAAACGTTGGAGAGCGCAATGTCGCTCTCGCAGGTGGATCCGACGGTGCTTGACCGGATCGATATGGGCGAGGCCTTGACCATTATTGCCAACTACAAAGGCGTGCCGAGCCGGATTTTGCGGACGCCGGAACAAATTCAGGCGCTTGGTGAGGCCAGGGCGCAACAACAGCAGGCCGAGCAGCTGTTGCAGGCGGCGCCGGTTTTGTCGCAGTCGATGAAGAATTTGAAGGAGGCGGGTGCATGATAATTAATTTATGGGCAAAGTATAAGCAGGTGCGGGCGTTAAAGCGCCTTTTTTTTGAGCCTGACGGCAAATTGAAAGAGGATGCCAAAATCGTTCTTGAATGGTTGAGGGATGAAGTCGGTGCTAAAGGGCGGCGGTTAAATGAGAGCGGAATGTCACTGCTTTTTTCCGCGGACGGACGCTTTGACGCGGCGGCGGTAGCGTATATGGCCGGCAGCCGCCGGGTTTATGATCTGCTGATCTCAAGGCTGGCGGTTGACGAAACCGAGGTGTTTAACCTGGCGGCCATGACCGAGGCCAAAAGAGAAGACGATTTGTTTAATGATTTAACGCAAATTTGAAAGGAAAAGGAATGAGCGAAGATATTGACACGCTGCCGGATGAGCCGGCGGCGGAAAGTAACACTGCCGAAGCGGCGGTTGATAAGGCCGGGGCGGAAAACGCAGCGCCGGCCGACAAGTTTTATATTCCGGCAGAAGACAAGCCGGAGGAATGGAACGAACTTTATTCCCGTTTGGGTCGTCCGGAAGCGCCGGACAAATATGAAATCAGTTTCCGCGAAGCGGACAAGCCTTTTGCTGCCACCATGCAAAAGGCTTTTTTTGACAACGGGCTGAGCCGGAAGGCAGCGGCCGGTTTGGTCAAGGCCTGGGACGATATGCAGGAAGAGCAGGCAAAAATGTGGAACGAACGGTCCAAAGCCGAGATGGAAGCCTGGCAGCAGGCGCAGGGCGACGGGCTGGCAAAAAATCAGGAACTGGCGCGCCGGGGCGCGGCGGTTCTTGGTCTTGGTGAAGAGGCGGTCGGTGCAATGGAAGCGGCAATCGGCACCAGGAACTTTATGGATCTTTGCTTGAAGCTCGGAAACGCTTTGAGCGAAGACACGGCCAAAGGCCTGAGCGGCGGCGGGGCTTTGAAAGACGAGGCAATGTCGACCGTCGATTATTTAACCGAAATTTTTGAAAAAGCGAAAGGAATGAGAAATGGCTAATATTGATGAGCCGGCAACTTTGCGCGAGTTGTCGAATGAATATGCAAAAAAACAGCCGAAGCAAATTAATTATCTGCTAAAAAGAACACCGATTTTGGATTGGATGCTGTTTGAACGGGCATCGCATCCGCTGTGGAATGTCGCGGAAAAGAAAACCGAAATTAACGGTCCAGGTTTTGTGCCGATGAACTCGCCGATGCCGAAAATGTCGACCCGTTCCGCCTTGGAGCAGGTTGATCTGAATATTATGGGCGGTGAGATTTTCGTACCGCAGGACAAGGCGGTGGCTTTCGGCGGGTTGGCTAAATACCTGGCCAAGCAGATGCCGAGCATTCTTGCCAAAGCCGGCATGCAGACGGAAAAACACATTATTTATACAAATTATCGCCGGTATGCGATTGACAACGGAAACGTGCAGACGGCAGGGGGAACCGAAGGTTTGTATTCAATAGTCTTTGTCCGGCAGGTTCCCGGCGAGTGTTGCGGCTTGTATTCGCCGGAAGGTTTTAAGCAGGGGGCCATGCTTGACGTGCAGCCGCTTTACGGCGGCCAGCTTTGCCACGACGAGAACGGCGTTGCCGGTTATTCCACACAGGTCAAAGGCTACTTCGGCGTGCAGTTGATGAATCCCTATACCTGTGCGACAATCGTCAACATTTCCGAAGATAAACTGCCGACGATCCGGCAGATTAACGAAGCTTTGCTGCAGGTGCAGGCGGATGAAGGTGACACTTGTATAATGATGCATCCGCGGGTTTTGAACTGGCTGGGAGAGGCTTACAAAAAGGAAATGATCCGTATGACGAATGCCGAAAAGGGTGTGAACTTCCTGATCGGCGAGTGGAACGGTATTCCGATGGTTTCGTCGTACCAGTTTATGGCAGGCGACGAACCGCAGGTGGTTTTGGATTAACAGGAGAAGAAAGAATGTATAAACATAAATTGCGGGTGTGGGGAGAGGATCTGGCGGTTGCGGATATTTCTCAAACCAGCGTTGACGGCGAGGCTGTTGCCGGCGGCGGTACCAACGGCGGACTGGTCGTCAACGTGATTGCCGAAAGCGCGGTCAAGGTTGCCGGTTCGGTTACGGTCACGATTTTGGGTGATGACGTCAAAGACGGCGGTTTTTCGACAACGGAAACAAGCGCGAATTTGACGGTGGGGGATTATGCCGCCGGTGATTTGATTGCGCAGATTGCTTTGGCGCCCGATGTTAAAACCTGGCTGAAGGGCAAGGTTGCCGGCAACAGTTCGGCAAGCGGCACTATTTGCGTAACCCTCGGTTATCTGGCCAGATAGGAGGTGAGAGATGGCAAAATTCGTAGCTTTGAAAGAAACGCTTGACGGCGGCAAGATTATTGCCGCCGGGGCGGTTGTTGAAGGAAAGGATTTGGACAAACTCAATCCGAAGCTTTTCCGCAAGGCAAACGCACAGGAGAGTTTGACGGCAACCGAAAACAAAACGGTTGTTACCGATAAGCAGATTGCCAAAGTTCTTGAGCAGGTGAAGGCGGCGGCTCTTGCCGAGCTGGAAGACAAAATCACCGAAAACGTGATGGGACGAGTAGAGAAAATGCTTGAGGAAAAAATCCAAAACGACAAACTTCCCGAAAATGAGGCCTGACGCAACCGTCGGGCTTTTTTGTTAACAAAACAGGGGCCGGATTGCCGGCTTCTGTTTTTTTAAAGAGTTTTTAAGAAAAGATGAGTATCGAGATAATCAACCGCGCTTTGATCAAAATCGGCGAAGGGACGATCACGTCGCTTTCGCAAAACCCGTACGGAGATTTGATGGGGCTGGTTTATGAGGATCAGCGCAAAATGCTCTTATCCTCGCATTACTGGCGTTTTGCCTTGAAACGCGCGCGTTTGGCCGAATTGGACGAGGAAACGGGGTCGACGCTGTTTGCTTATGCTTATGCCCTGCCGGCTGATTATCTGGTCTTAAAGGATTTCGGCGAGTTTTATAAAATGCCGAACGTGAGCGATGCGGTGGTTGCCCCGGACGTTCGTTACTCGATCGAAGGCAACCGGATGCTTTGCCAACAGCCCGGCAATATCAATATCACTTATATTGCCGACGTTTCGGATCCGAAGCTTTTCACGCCGTTGTTCAAAGAAGCGCTGATTGCCCTGATTGCCGCCGAGATGAGCGTGCGGATTAAGCAGGGGGCGGATTATAAGCAGCTTTTTCTGGCCGAGTTTGAAAAATACATTACCCAAGCGCAAATGAACAACGAGATTGTCCGCGATATGGAAACGATGCCGGACAACAGCTGGGTAACCATCCGTGACACGTGGAGAAACGAAGAATGGTAAAACCGGTCTTAAATCAATTCAACGGCGGCGAGATCAGTCCGTGGCTGGAAGGGCGGATCGATTTGCCGAAATACAATTATTCGGCGGCCAAAATGCTGAATTTTATTCCGCAGGTCGAAGGCGGGGTGAAGCGCCGCGGCGGGTCGCATTTCGTGGCACCGGTCAAGGAAGTGGACGCGGTTTTGTTTAAGATTGTGCCGACGCCTTCAGAGGCGATTGTTTACATCAACAACGAAATTGCCGATGAGCTTTATGTGGCGCCGGGCGAGAAAGTGAGCTATTCCGTCAAACTCGACGGTTATTTCCCGGTGAACGGCAGCTATATTGTCGAAGAAGACACGACGCTGAACATCTCTTTGGTTTCCACGCTCTACCGGGCGACGTTAACGGTTAAGACAATTCCCGAAGACGCGGACGTCTTCATCAACAGTTTGCGGCAAAATCCGGCGGTGGTTACCCGCGGCGCGACGGCGGCTTATGAGGTGATGAAAGACGGCTTTGATACAAAAACCGACAGTATTCAGGTTAACGCGGACACGGAAATTACGGTTAAGCTGGCAATGAGTTTTGAAATCCGCACCGCGGAAACGGGAGCCAAAATCGTCATCAACGGTATTGAACAAAGCAAAATTGAAGTTCAAAAAGGCGATTTGGTTACCTGGACCGTGTCCAAGCCCGGCTACAAAACCCAAAGCGGCAGCCAGACGATTGAGCGGTCGACAATTTTATATATTGATTTGGATGAGAGCGGTTATGCCTTAAACGAAGTCATCTTTGAGAAAAGCAAACCGGGTACTTATAAGCTGAAAGTAAAAATCAGCGGCTATTATCATTTGTCTGGCTGTGGTGCGGGCGGTGGTGCCGGCGGTTCTGCCGGTGCGCATGCATGGTACGGCGGTAACGGTGGCAGCGGTGCGGCATTTGCCGGCAAGGTATGGCTGGAGGCCGGAGAATACACGATCAAAGTCGGAGAAGGCGGCCGCGGCGGATGGGCCAGCGGGCGCAACGCAACCCGCGGCGAGTGGTGGGGTTACTCTTCCGCGCTGGAAGTCAACGGCCTGACTTATCTGGCTTTTAAGGGAAAGAGCCTGATTGATCTGTGGGGCGGCCGCGGCGGCCACGGTACAGGAACTTATGCCGAAGGCGGCGGTGACGGCGGCAAATTGGAAGTCGGTACGTTAAAAATCATTTCTTCCACCATTAAATCCGCCGGCAAAAAGGAATCGACGACCTCGTTGCTGCAAAACGGATTTGGCGCCGGCGGCAAGGCGGGAGATTTGGGCGAAAACGGTGCCGGCGGTACCAACGGTTATGTAAAGATTGTATATCTGGGGCAGGCTTAGGATGGCAGAGAAAACAAGCAAAAGAGCCGATTTGATCAAGTTTAAGTTTGCCGGCAACGCCGGTTTTATGCTTGAGTTCGGCGACAAATACATCCGCCTGTTTGCCAACCACGGACAGGTTTTGAAAGACGATGCGGTGTATGAGTTGGAAAGCCCTTATACGCTTGAGGATATTTGGAACGCGGAACTTGAGTGTTATAATCTGCAATTTACGCAAATGGGCGACGTTCTTTATATTTTCCACCCGAAATATATGAAAAAGCTGGTGCGCTATGCCAACGACGACTGGCGGCTTGAGGACTGGGAACTCTTAAACGGCCCATGGGATCACGTTAACATCGAAGATATTAAGATTACCGTGAGCGGAACGACCGGAACCGTCACTTTGACGGCAGATGCGAATTTATTTGCCGAAGATGACGTCGGGCGCCTGATCCGGCTGACGCTGGTCAATGACGACACGACGGCGTGGCAGGTTGAGGAGAGCGTAAGCCAAGGGGCGGTGTGGACGTCGGACGGCAAATATTACGAGGCCTTAAACGAGGGAACCACCGGCAATGTGAAGCCGGTCCATACGGAAGGCAGCCGGTCGGACGGGAAAGTGACGTGGAAGTATCTGCATGCCGGTTATGGTACCGCCAAAATCAACGAATATGTGTCGGCCACCGAAGTCAAGGCCAAAGTGATTATTGAGATGCCGAAAGCGCTGGTAACCTCGCATTTTGAGTTCGGCATGATTTATCCCGGGAGGAATTATCCGATGTCCGGATGTTCTTATAAAAACCGTTTGTGGCTGCTGATTGATGCCGATGACGGTTTGAAAGCCTGCGGATCTTATTCCGGTGACTTCAACAATTTTGCCGACAAAGAATTTGGTGAAGTGACGGCGGAATGCGCGGTTACGGTGCCGGTCAACTCCAAAGAGTACAATCAGGGGCGCTGGATTGCAGGCGGCGACGTGCTGTTTGTCGGAACGTCAAGCGGAGAGTTTTATATTGACGCGATTTCCAACGGTGAGGCGCTTTCGGCCGATAATGTGGCAATCCGTCAGATTTCAGGTATCGGCAGCAAACCGATCCAGCCGATAACAGTCAACGGACATATTTTGTTTGTCGACCGGTTCGGCACTTCGATCCGCGATCTGGTTTACAGCTACGAACGCGACGGTTATGATCCGCTGGATGCCAGTCTTATGGGCAAACATCTGTTGTCGTCGGGAATTGTCAGTTGGGACTGGCAGGACGTGCCGGACAAGCTGTTGTGGCTGGCAATGGCCGACGGTCGTCTGGTGTCTTTTACCTTCGACGCCCAACAGCAGGTGGCGGCTTTGGCGCAACATGATTTTTCCGGTTCGGCCGAAGCGGTGGCGGTAATTCCCTCAAATGACGAACGCCGCGATGACGTATGGGTGATTGCTAAGCGCAAAATCGGCAGCGTGATGAAAAGATATGTGGAATGGATTGACGGCGGCACCCGGTCGGATTATCCCGACGACGTTGAATATATCCGCGATCCGGTAGAAAGAGAGAAAGCGGAGTTGGATTATATTCGCGATTCCTGCTTTTTTGTTGACAGCGGCCTGATTTACAACCGGCCGGTCGGCGATGTGACGACCAAGCTTTCCGGCCTTGATCATCTGAAAGGCTGTGAAGTGGCGATTTCGGCAAACGGTTTGGAGCGGCCTCATCAGATTGTGGCCGAGGACGGTTCGATCGAGATTAAGGAAACGGATGCGCGGGTGGTGGTCGGATTGCCGGTTAATTCGGTGTTGCAGCCGCAAAAGATATATCTTCAGTCGGACAGAGGCGCCGGGCTTGCCGCCGTTCAGCGGATCGATCATCTGACGCTGATGGTTTACCGTTCCGGCGGCGGGACGGCTGGTCCGGCATACGATCGGCAGCAGGAAATTTTATACCACAACGGCAAGGAGCTGATTGCGGGCGAGGTGCGCCTGTTTACCGGCAACGTGGTTATTCCGTGGCCGGACGGTACTTCTTTGTTGAAAGACCGCGGGGCTAATATCGTTATTCAAAACAAGAGCGTTTATCCGATGCTGATCCAGGCAATCGTGCCGAGCATGGAGAGTTCGCGTTAATTGACAAGGGATGTATTTTAAGATATAAAAGAAAAGTCCGGTGCGGGAACACCGGACAATTTCCTAAACCTAGGAAAGGAGTTGAACGTCCTATAACTCCAACCTATGGGTATAGGATAACCTTATTTGATTAAAAAGTCAAGTAAGCTTTCGACTCCTTTCCGCATTATGCGAAACGGAGGTGAAAACAGATGATGATAAAGTTTATTATTATCATCCGTAAAATAAAAATTTTCTTCTTAATAAAGAAGTAAATTGGAAGGAGAGCAAGCAATTGCTCTCCTTTTTTTGGTCGGGAGGTTGTTTTGATAAGAAAATTTGAAAAACGGGATTTGGAACAAATCACGGTGCAGGAAGAGCAGGAAGCCGAAGCTGCAAAATTTGCAATTCCTTCAACCGCCGAAACGTTTGAGACGGGCGGGGTGGCGGTTGCGGTGTTTTGGTATCAGGAGATAACACCCGGCCGGTTTGCCTTGTTTTCCGTCATCAACGCCACGGCCGGACGGAAGATGTTTTCTTTTGTTAAGGCAATGCGCCGGCTGATTGAACAAAGAAGCCGGGAGCTTGATGCCGTAAGGCTGGAAATGACGGTGCTTGACGGTTTTGGTGCCGGTCGGCGTTTGGCCGGGCTGCTTGGTTTTGAATATGAGGGGACCATGCGAAAAGTTTTCAACGGCAAAAATTATCAACTGTTTGCGAGGATATTTCAATGAGTGCGGGAGTGATGGGCGGTTTGGCGGCGGCTCAAACCGTTATTGGCGGTTATCAGGCTTATCGGCAGGGGAAAGCGCAGGCGGAGGCTTATAACGCCAACGCCGACATTTTGCGAAGAAATGCCCGGCAGGTACGTTTGGAGGGGGCGCGTAACGAAGACATACAACGGGCCGAGAACCGGCAGCAGCTGGCAGAGACAAGAGCCTTGATGAGTGAGATGGGAGTTGCCGACAGCGCGACGACAATCGGCGCTTTGGCGCAAAACGCCGCCAACGCCGAACAAAATGCGCTTAACATCCGCTATCAGACGGAAACGGCGGCCAGAAACTACATGCAGCAGGCAAGCGATATGAATTTTTATGCCAGGCAGGCCAAAAAACAGGGGAAAAACGCGTTTCGCATGAGTCTGCTTTCAGGTGCGGCCAACGGAGTAGCGGCGGCATACAGAGCCAGCCAGCCGGTGGATACGGAAGGACAAAAAGAGTTTTCCTGGCTTTTCGGAGGGTGAGATGGTTGGAGAGATTAAAAGAAACTACTTGAGCGGCACCAAGCTGGTGACAGAGAAACGCCCGACCTGGCGCGACAGCGGCATTAATGAGGTCGTCAACAGCGTGGCCGGAGCGGTGGAAGCGGGAAACAATTACTTTGAACGGGAAAAGCAGCTGGTATGGAAGCGCTTAAATCTTGAGGCGGCGAATTTGCAAACCGAGGAATTGAACGCGATCAAGACCGCAAAATCGGTCGAAGAAATTCCGGGCATTGTCAAAAACTTTCAGAAAAAGCTGAAAGAAAACATGCGCGGCCAGAAATGGGGCAAGGAGTGGATGGAAAACCTCGGCAGCGGTTTTCTGTCTTATAACAAGCAGGACGTTCAAAACGCATTTCGGGCCAAAGAAAAAGAGCTGGCAGGAATCAGCCTGAACGAAACGTTGAAAGCCTATGCCGACCAGATTGCCGCCGCCCCGGAAGACGAGGCGGCTTTTTTTTCCGCCGACGCCGATAAACTGATTGACGCCGACACTTATCTGACGCCGACCGAGAAGCAAAAGGCAAAGGAGAATTTTGCCAAACTTTCTGTCAACGGGATGGTGAACAATAACCCGGAAGTTGCCAAAAAGGCGTTGTCCGATCCGGGACGTTTCCCCAACCTGACGGATATTGAACGCAGGGAGTATCTGCAAAAAGCCGACAATCTGTTGCTTGCCAAAGAAAAAGACCGGATTGCGGCGGAAGAAAGGGAGAGAAAGCTGGTTAAAACGAAGGCTGATACGGAAATGTGGCGGGCTAATTATCTTGTCAGCCGCGGCCTGATGAGTAATGAAGAAGCTCTGAAAATTATAGATGACAACTATGCTGCCTCTCCTCAAGTTGCAAAAACAATACGAGAACAAATTCTGTCACCCGACAAAGCAATGAGCGACCCGGATGTGTTAAAAGAGCTTGAGGAAAAAATTAAAAACAAAACGGCAACCAAAGAAGAGATTGTTTTTGCCAATATAGACAAGACGCTGAATGACGAGGATTACAAGGAGTTGCTTGCTCAGGGAAAAGAGCTTGGCTTGTGGGCGAAAGACGGGGAAGACAAAGACGCTAAGTACCGGGTAAATCTACCGCTTGTTGACGAGGGTCGGGACGCGGTTAATCAGGCTTTTGTCCGCGGAGACTTTGACAAGACGACGAGAGACGCCCTGTTAAAGGATATTGACGAGAAAGAAAAAAACGCAATATCTGCTTGGGAAGCAGGTTTGAAACTGAGAATGTCCCGCAACGAAGTCGTGGATGTGGACAAGGAACTGGCAAACGCCCCGTATCCGGCGCTGGCAACTGAGAAAGTCGACAGTTTGAGGAAGTATCAAGATGAAATTGCCAAAAAGACGGAAGAGGAGAAAAAAGCCGAACAGGAAAAGCAGAAGGCGGAAAAAGAAAAACTGGATAAGGCGGTTAAGGAACAGGAAAAGCAAAATCAGGTCAATACCTATATTGACTTGCTTAATCAGATTGATACGGCGAAAAATGCTGGAGAGCTTCCGGAAAAAACAAAAATCAATGAGTTGGTACGCAACGGGGCTTTGACTAAAGAACTGGGTGGACAATTGAAAACCGCCCGGGAAAAGAAAGAAGCAGATTTTAAGCCGAAAAAAGTTTCCGAAGGCGAGAAAATGGAAAACATGAATGCTTTGCAGGATGAAAAAGCGGCTTTAGATCATAACCCGACAGCGGAAGGATATGCCAGACTTGCCGAAAAGCTGAAAAAACAGCAAAGTGAAGGCGCTCTGCCTAAGGCCGAGGCAACGGCTTTTGATGAAGAGCTTTCGGCGGATTATGATGCGTTTGACGCGGCATTGATGGCGGAAGAAGGAGATGCGGGCTTAAGTTGGTATGAGAGCAATGATATTAATAACAAAATCCAAAATTATCTGGATGAGAACTTTAAGCAGATTTCAATCGACGAGAAAGAAGGAACGGTGGCAGAACGGGCGGTTAAACGTGCGCAAAATACAAGAAACGCAAGGTACCGGGTGATGCAACGTGCAATTTACCGGGCGGCGCTGGTTACCGCGGCAAAGAAACACGGGCTTGAAGACACCAGCAACAAGGGCATTAACGACAGCGGACAAAAAGAAGTGATTTCCGCCGAGGCGCTGGAGGAAACCAAAAAGCTGTTTGCGCAGCAGATTTATCAAAATGCGGATGTAGCGGCGATTAACCCGACCAATATTTTGAGCAATGAGAACGGGCTGCAGCGGGTAATAAGCGGCGCCGATGACAAAGGCCGTGGTGAAAAGCTGGTCGATGAGAGAATTGTAAACATCGGTAGAACATCTGATGGTCATTTCGGAGCGATGTTTGCTAATGGTGAAATTAAAGAGATCAGCGAAGAACAATATAATTCTTATAAAGGGCAAAAGTAATGGATGAGGAATTGAACAAGGCAATTGACCAGAAATTGGACGATTTGAGGGGAAATCGTATGCAGACGAATACTACTGATGATCGTGAAACAGCATTTGATATAAAAAACGCTGATTGGGAATGGGAGCCGGTCAATATTCGGGTAACTGAAGAGAAAAAATTTGATATAAAAAACGCTGATTGGGAATGGGAACCGGTCAATATTCCAAGTTATACAACGTTGGATGCGGATACCAACAAAGTCTATTCTGTGCCGGCAACGATGGATGAAACCGACACCCGCTTTGCTATTCATACGCAGGCAGAAAAGATAGGCAAGGATAATTTTCTGGGCAAAGTTCTGTTATTTGGCGGGCAGCTGGCGCTTGATTATGTCAAAGGAAAAGCAAAAGAAGCCGTCGGTGAGGCCAAACAGGCGCCGAAATCGGCCGCGGCAGGTGCGCTGGATATTGGGGCAAGCATTGCCAGAGGGGAAACGGATTTGTTATTTGATTATTTTCGGAGGAAAGAGAGAGCCGAGAAGGGGGAAAACAAGGGTTCTTCATCGATGCCGCGTTTGGGCTTGGCAGAGCTTTTCTTGCCGGATGATGTGGTCGAAGCCGGAAGAGCAGCCGATGAGGCGGCTTATATTGCCGATGAAATAAAGGGAAGAGCAGAACCCCGGATATCTCAGGAGATGGCGGAAAATCCGGTTTCGCTGATGTATGGCGGCGAGTTCGATCGTCCGGTATCGGACGAAGAGTTTGATGCCGCGCAGAAAAACGCGCAAGAACTGAACCAAAAAGCGGTGGCTTTGTATGAAAAATGGCGGCAGCACAATGTTGAAACCATCAATAAAATCAGTTTGGGGCTGATGCCTGAGAAAATGCGCGGGAAGAAAGATTTTCAAAACGTTATGTACGGGATCGGCAACAGCGCGACTTCTATTGCTGCTTCTATGGCGATAACTCTGGCCACGAAAAATCCTTATGTTGCCTCAATGATGATTAGTAAAGCCTATTTTGATTCTTCCAAAAGCGAAGCTTTCCAAGAAGCGTTGGAACGAGGAGAAGATTTTGACACGGCGGATCTGCACTCGGACATTTTGGGAGCCTTTGACGGTGTATTGGAAGGAACCGGTGACTTCATCATGATGGGGATTGCCAAAGTGGGAACGGCTCCGGCTTCCAAGGTATTGAAAAACGCCTTTGTCGGATCGGTTGAAAAAATCCTGAACAACCGAGCGGTGGCGGCGCCGGTTAAAACAGCGGTTAAAAACGTAGCCCGCCAGTCATCGGTTTTCAAAGCGGCGGCAAAAGGCTTTTTAACCGAAGGGCCGTTTGAGGAAACCGTGCAGAATGTGCTGGGGGACGAATACCGAAATGCCATCGGCTGGCAGGATAAGTCGCAGGCGGATATCTGGGCGGACGCATCGTTTGCCGGTTTTGTCGGCGGTATTACCGGTGCAGGCTTTGGCGCGGGCGGCACTATGCTTTATAACCATCGTATGAGAAACTGGAACCGGCAGATAAAAGACCAGGTGAAAGCTTATAACCCGGGCATTGACGATCAGACGGCGCAAACAACGGCAGATTTGTTGCAGGAGACATTTTTGCAGGAAGGTGCGCCGGCAATTGACACCCTCGACCAGCTCTTAAACAAAGAAAAAGATCCGGACACGATGCCGGAAGGAATAGATGCCCGGAGTATCTCAGAGGTGAGCCGGCAGGTGATGAAAGAGCGTTTTGGCGTGACGGACGAACAAATTGACCAATGGGCTAAGATTGTTGCGCCGATGATTGATGCCAGAAACCAGTATAACGAAGTTTATCAAAACTTTTACGAGCAGCTGACGGCGGCAGGACGTCCAAATGCGGAAGCGGATGCAGACGCCAGAATTATTGCGGCGCGAGCGGTAACGTTGGCAGTCAACGAAGGAAAATCGGCAGCGGATATTTTGGAGCGCTGGCAGTTGCGTATTGAAGACGGAGAACAGGGAAGCGCCGTTTATCTGGCAGAAAGAGAAAGAAACGGAAACTTTGAACAGGCAATGTATAAAAGTAAGTTTGATACTTTAGAGAATTTTGTTGATGATATTTTTAACAATCCAGAAGATACAAGCGCAAGATATTTTGCCAATTTATCAAACAGCGGGGTTAATTTTGATATTCCTCGAGATACGGTTTTGCACGATAAAAAACACTCGTTGACAGCTAAAGAATGGACAGAAGTCGCTTCAAATATAGATAATATTGAAAGCGCGGCACTTTCCTCCAAAAAAAGATTTGATGGACAATCTGTATTGATGAAAGTGGCTACTCCCAATGGAAAGTACGGCGTTGTTTTTGAGCATATGAAAAGCGGGCGCAATATTGTTACAACGGCTTTTAAAGATACGGACGCTAATATTGACAACTGGATAAAAAATAACTCCGCTAGAGCGATGCAAACGGCATCCACTACCCAAAAGGGACTGCTCTCTAGTCGGAGTATGTCTGATATTATATCAGTTCTGGACAATAATGTCAACGATACTTTGTATCAATTACCTCAAAAAGCATACGGTGTTGATGGCAAAGCTGATATTAATACACCAGAGTTTAAGCGGTGGTTTGGCGACAGCAAAGCAGTGGATGAAAACGGCCGGCCGCTGGTGATGTATCATGGGACGGTTGCGGAGTTTGATGTTTTTAATGTAAAAAAACAAGGCAAAAATGATACAGGTTTTTTCGGTAGAGGTTTTTATTTTACACCGATAGAAAGGCTTGCGCGATATTACGCTTATAATAAAATTGTAATGCCGGTGTATTTGAAAATCAATAACCCTCTTGATTTGTCCGATATTGCTTATGAAGAAATACATAATATAGGAATCGAGCGGCTGAAAGAGTTGGGAATATATACCAAAGAGGCACAGAGTTTTATAGATAATCCCGTAGAAATTGAGAGAAATGGCGAAAAAGTTTTAGCAACAACAACACTGGAACATTATATTGCGGAAAACAAACTTGGGAAAAAACTATCTGATAATGCTAAGAAGAAAGGGTATGACGGCGTTATTGTAAAAGGAAAAGAATATGTTGTCTTTGAGCCTAATCAGATAAAATCCGTGTACAACCGCGGGAGTTTCAGCCGGACCGATGATAATATTTATTATCAGACAGCGTATGCCGGCAGCCGGGTTGACTATGACAGGCCGAGTTTGGAGGCAATCGGCACCGGTGAAGGGGCACAGGTGCATGGTTGGGGACTTTATTATGCTTTGGATAAATATGTTGCTGAGAGATATAGAAGAAAATTTGCACCGGATGAGAGAACTGCTGTATATTATAAAGGAAAAGAGATCAATTTTTCTTCACCTTTATATACAATCTATAACAATTTTGCTCCCACTAATGACGAAATTAAACGATGGCTTGAACACAAAGTCAAAAACATAGAAAAAAGTCGTAAGGCATTCGGTGGTGCTTCAGAATTATCAAAATTAAAAGAAGCGTTGGCTATTGTTGATGAAGTTGATTTGTTAGAATTTGAAGAAAAACTGGTAGATACGGGACAATTACATGAGGTTGATATACCGGAAAATCCGTATTTGCTTGATGAGCAAAACGGATACGAAAAACAACCGGAACTTGTCAAAGAAGTGTTTGATAAAATAACTGAGAAATTTGGTATAAAAACAAGGGGAAGCATTACATATGCAGGTGAATCGCACGAGATAAACGGTAGATATGTATATAATCATCTGGCCGATAAATTAGGTTCCCCTAGAAAAGCAAGCGAATATTTACGCCAAAACGGCATTAAAGGCATAACTTATGATGGACAGCAAGACGGACGGTGTTTTGTTATCTTTAACCCTGATGATGTGCAGGTCATTCAGAAGTTTTATCAGAGGCAGGCAGGGGAAAGCAGACCGCAGGAGGTGCGAGGGAGTTTTACCCGGCGACCGGATACCGGGGAAGCAATTATAAAACTTTTTCAAACTGCCGATGCCTCAACCGTCGTTCACGAGTTGGGGCATTTCTTTTTGGACGATATGCGGCGTTTTGCCGATAACCCGGAAACGGCAGCACAGTTGCAGGCAATATATCGCTATGTCGGTTCAAAGGACGGGAATTTGACAAGGGAACAACACGAGTATTTTGCAGATTCGTTTGAGGCCTATTTGTTGGAAGGGCGTTCACCCAATGCACTTTTGAAAAAAGTTTTTCGTCGTTTTAAAAGCTGGCTGCGTAATTTGTGGAGTGAAGTTAAGCGCTTGGAATATGTTAAGCTAAATGATGAGATCAGCAAAACCTTTGACGATATGCTGGGCGGCAGAAAGATTGATTTTGCCATGCAGCAGAGCGCGGCTAATATGGAAAGCAGACTGCAACGCGGTTTTATTTCCAACTGGGACATTAACAAAGCGATGGAACTGCTGCATGAAGGCAAAATCAGCAAGGCGGAAATGCAAAGCCTGATTGACAGGATGAAAAATAACGAAGTGGGAGCCAAGGATTTTAAGCAAAAGCTGAAAGATTTTGCCGCGTCGCAAAACATTAACAAAGAGAAATTGAGCGAATATGATTATAATTTTTATCGACGGCAACTTGAAAATCTGGTTTTTGACCGGGAAAAGGTGCGCTCAAGGATTGAGCGGCTGTTGAACTGGACGAAGCCGCGGACGCAAAACGGCAAGTTGGTCGGACGTTTTCCGGACAAAAATTTGAACGATGCTTTTGACCACTTCCGCGAACTGGTAGCAATGGATAAGGATGCAGCCAGAGAACAACAGCAGGAAAATGCCAAACTGATTGAAGAATTTATGCGCGAAGGCGGCGACATTGACGTTGAAAAGCTTATCTTTGAAAACAAACTGCTGGGGTTGGCAACCGGAAAAATAAGCGACCGGGCGCTTTTGGAAGTCTATGAAGGGTTGTCTGACAGCTACAATGCCGGTCGTTTGTCCGCCATGGTAACGGGAGAGATCAGAAAGGAGAGAAAAGCACGACTGATTGCCGAAGCCGAGGATGTCTTGACCGGCAGCGGTCGGATTAACTGGCGGGATGAAAAAAGAAGCTGGAAAGAAAAGGCGTGGAAAGCGCTTGAAGCAGCAGAGCGCGGACAGCTTTCATGGGGCGGCCTGATGGATGTTTTGTCGCGAAACGATAGGGAGTCGACCAGCGGCAACAGCAAGCTCAGCCGGAGCATGGATATATTCAACGCCGAGCAGAAGATGTATGCCGGCATTGTTGCCGATGGGGACAGTATTTCGGAAAAGCTGATGAACGCATTAAAGGGAAGCGCTAACAAAGCCATCAGCGTCAGCCGTTATATGGATAAAGAGCTGGACAAGAAGACAATGATTGAGTGGGTAGGCAACGAGAATATCGGCAAGCGCGGACTTCCGGTTAAGCCGGTTTTGATGCGCAAAGAGTTCAGTAAAGACCAGTTGATTGATATTTACATGAAAGCGCAGGATGAGGACACGCGGGAAATTATGGCGGCAGATCCGATCAACCAGTATAATGAAGAATTTTTGCGGCGGGTGAACGAAGAACTGACAGAGGACGATATTGCGGTGGCAAAGGCTTTGTTTGAGTTTTATAATGAAAATTATGAGCGCTTCAACCAATTTTACGAAGAGCATTTCGGCATCAGCCTGCCGCATAATAAATTTTACTCGCCGCGCTCAATGACCAGAAATGGTGTGAATATTGATGATGGGACGCCCAGAGCCTACGCCAGCTTTTCAGGCGCCAAGCAGCGCGTGGCTCAGGCCGGTAGCGCAACCATCAATTTTCGGGGCGCGTTTGCCGCTTTGCATAAATATGTGCAGGATCTTAACCATTATATGGGGTTTGCCGATGCCTTGCAGGATATTAACGCTGTTTTCGGCGACAAAAAGATCAAGGCAATTATTGACAATGTTTTTGGTGCCAAAATGAACAGGCGTATCCGTTATGAAATTGAAAACTTTGCCAACAACGGCAAAAAAGAAGATGTTTGGAATGCGTTGGCCAAAGTGCGGGCGCGTTATGCCAAATCTGTATTGGGGTTGAAGCCGGCGCTGGCGATTAAGCAAATAACGTCGTTTCCTGCCTATTGGGAAAATATACCGACAACCGATTTTATTGCCGGTCTGGCCGATTTCTTCCTTCATCCGAAACAGGCGATGGAAATATTGGGCAACACGACACTGATGAAAAGCCGTGACGTTAATATTATTCGCGATTTTGAAGTGATGTCTCAATCGGAAATGTTTAAGAACATGAAAAAAGCCAGAGGGAAATTCAAATGGAACGATTTTTTGATGGCAAATATTAAATTGGGCGATCGCTTTACGATCTATAGCGGCGGCTGGGCGCTTTATAAATCGGAACTGAAAAAGAACCTGAAAGCGGGGATGAGTGAGGCAGAAGCCAAGGCAAAGGCTTTGGAAACGTTTGAACGGGTAACGGACGAGACACAACAGTCCGGTCGTCTGAGCCAGCAGAGCTATATGCAGAGCAATGCGATGTGGCGGGCTTTTACCATGTTTTTAAGCGCGCCAAACCAGTATCTGCGCAAGGAAATTAAAGCAGTCAACGCCATGTTCAGCGGTCGGATGAGCAAAAAACAGATTGCAAAAACACTGTTTATCTATCATGTTTTGCTGCCGATGTTTTTTCAGTTTGTCGCCGATGGTTTCCGTTGGGACGATGATAGTCAGTTGAAGGCGGTGGCGCTTGGGTCTTTGAACGGTTATTTCCTGCTTGGCAAAGTGATTGAAAACGCTATAAACGAACGCGCCAGAATGTCGGTGCGCGATTTGGTGCCTTTTTGGGGGAGTCTGGAAGATTTCCAAAATATGGTGCTGAAATTTACCGATGAGGATTTGGATGCGGAGGATGTATTGAAAGCGGTTAAAACCTTGGGTGAATTGACGGGGCTGCCGCTGAAATATGTACAGGACGTTATTAACAATTTCGGCGATTATGCCAAAGCCGGCGAGCCGGGCAAGGAAGTCATGCTGTGGCTCGGCTGGTCGCCGTATGCCTTGCGCGATTTTGAGGATGATAAAATTATTGATAATTAATTTTAGTTGTATATTATTGGTTTATTATATTAAGGGGTGGTGATATGAGAAAATTAAAGGTCACAATAATTTCCGTACTGGTTCTTTCTTTTTGGAATTTTTTTAAAAAAGATTTTTGGAATATTTTCGGTTCATTTTTATTAAAACAGGGAACGGATTTTGATACGTTAAACTATAATTCAAATATGTATGGATACGTGGATGCGGTAATAATGTTTGCCGTTGCTTACTATTTTGCTATTGGTATTTCATCAAAATCGAAGAATAAGGACGATACGAAAACCGATATATCTTCGTTACAAAATCTAAAAAAAGATGCAAATGATTTTTTGAGGGTATGTTATGAGTTTATGCTTGGGATAATAAGCGTCCTAAAATGGCCAATAGTCGCAGCTCTAGTGATTGTTGTGATATATTTTCTTGGAAGGATAATGGGATGAAAAGAAAATTATTCTTTTTGTTTTTGGGGTGTGTTTTTTGTTTCTCCGTAAAAGCAAAAGACATATCAAAAGAAATGTCAAAGCTTGATATTGTATTGGATAATGCATTTGAATTTTCTCCAGAAGAAAAAGATGTTTTTCTTAAATATGCTGTGTATTATAGCTTCTTGATAGAAATTCCTAAAATATGTATGGATGAAGGCTTTTATTTGCAGTCTCCGGCTGATCCTAAATTGCGGCTTAAATATGAGGAAATAAAAAATAAGTTTGACAAATTATCACTAAATGAAGATGAAAAAGCGGCATTTTTTGCCGGTGTTCAGTCTTCCACACGCCGAGAATTTAAAATTGCGAAGGGATTATTAATAATGATTTTTTTAGATTTAACTGAAAATAAATTGCGTATGGAAAAAGGAACTTTAACAAATATATCAAAGGAAGAAGCTTTGAAAAAATATGATCACCTTTTTTCTGCAAAGGATGTTTGTATGATTATGGATAAAACTATAAGCAGTGATTTTATAGATAGCTTTATAGCAAAACATATTTCTAATTGACAACCTCATATATTTATGTCTATTATTATAAACAAGTGGAAGCTTCAGACGGTCAAAGGTCTGTTACAACGTGCGGAAGGCGCAACCCGAAAGATTGTGTTTTTTTGTACTTAAAATTATTGTGGAGAGGGTGGTGATATATTTGAATAAGCCCACGTGTCACGTTGCACGCTTTGAACCTCTCCACGCCTGAATATTTCAAAGGAAACAACGTGATGGAAAAATCAAATAAAGAGTTGGAAGTTGAAAACGAGGCGCTGAAAGGTACCTTGAGTTTTGTGCTGGCCAAATTGAAGGAAATGGTCGAACTGCTGGAGGGCGGTTGCCATGAGTAAAGAAATTTGTCTGACGGTTGACAATATTGAAGTGATTGACAACGAACCGCGGATTAAAGACGTGGTATTGGGCGAACGTCTGGGGTTAAAAAAAGCGCGAGATGTGCGAGTTGTTATTAAGTCGAACATGGCGGAATTGCTGGCTTACGGCTGTGCGCCGTTAGTAACGGCGCACGAGAAAATCGGGTTTGTGACCCGGCAGACCGAAGCCTATTATCTCAATGAGCCGCAGGCGCTTTTGATCTGTATGTTTTCGCGGACGCAAAAAGCGGCGGCGGTGCGCAAAGAGCTGATAGACGTTTATATGGCTTATCGCACCCAAGGGCTGACCAAGGTTAAAGAGCATTACCGTCAGGTTGGCAGGAAAGAGAGTTTGCCGGTCGGGGAAGGCAGTTTTGGCTTGATATACAAAAATGCCGTCCATGCGGTTTTGAATGAGGAAGAAGCGAGCCGAAAAGAATATCAGCTGTCGGATTATGAAGCGCAGGTGATTGAAAAGATGAGAAGCTGGCGCGCCTTTTTCGGGGCAAATTTGATGTTGGAGTTGGAAGAGAGGTTAAAAAAATAACCCGGCCGGATAATTATTGTTTGCAACTTAAAAGGGCTGTGTTTGTAAAAATGCAGCCCTTTGTTGTTGACTAAGAGTATTATTTATGCAAAGATACAATCGAAAGGTTGTGTTATGCGAAAGCTGTCAATTCTTATTTGTATTTTTCTTTGCGGGGCGGCGTTGGCAGCAAGCCGGCAGCCGAACAAGAGCGTTGAGGTGTATTTTTCGCCTTCGTCCGCCTGTGAGGAAAACATTGTTAAGATGATCAACGGCAGCCGGCAGGAAATTGACGTTGCGGTCTATTCGCTGAACAATACGGATATTGTGGAAGCATTGAAAGAGGCCGACCGCCGCGGAGTGAAAGTGCGGATCCTGACCGATCGTTTGCAGGCGGCCGGCAGAAGTTCCAAGGTGCGGGACCTTTACCGGGCCGGCGTCAATATCCGGGTGCACTCGAAACATAAGATAGAGCATAACAAATTTGCGGTGTTTGATGGAGAAACGGCAGTGACGGGAAGTTATAACTGGACAGAGCCGGCCACCAGCAAAAACAGTGAGAACTGTATTTTTTTCCATGACGGGGCGGCGGTGGCAGCATTTTCCGAACGTTTTGTCTGGCTGTGGTCGGTAAACACAAAAGAAAAGTCCGACCGCTGGTTTGCGAAAAAAGAAGCGTTGGCGAAAGCCGATTGACAGCCGTTGGGGCTTGAGGTATGAAGAAAAAGTCCGGTGCTGGAACACCGGACTTAATTCTAAACCTAGAAAGGGGGAGAACCGGTAACGGTTCTCCTTTTTTATAACCGGCCGTCCGTTGCGGACGGCTTTTTTTATGGAGTGAGATATGACTTTATTTTCGGATGTGAGCAAAGTCAATTATGTGGCGGACGGGACGGCGACGGAATTTCCGGTGCCGTTCAAGTTTTTTAAGAACAAAGACGGGACCGCGCAGATAAAGGTTTATTCGGGTACCGGCGACGAGTTGAAAGTTCTGGAAGAAGGCAGCGACTACACGGTTGAGGGCAACGGCGAGGAAATTACCGGCAAGGTCGTGTTTGCGGCGCCGCCGGCGGAGAACGTGAAGCTTGCCGTTTTGCGCAACAAGCCGTTTTTGCAGGAAGCGGACTATATCAACGGCCAGTTGTTTGACATGGAGCAGCTGGAGGATTCTTTTGACGGCGTGTACATGAATTTGCAGGAGCTTCAGGAACAGCTCTCCAGAGCGCTTCTGGTTGATCCGGTTTCCGGTGATGATCCGCAAAACATTGTGGAAACGGTGCTCATGTATAAGAACGCGGCGCAGGCGGCGGCAAACGAAGCGGTAGCCGCGGCAGAACAGGCAAAGGCGCTGGTTGAACGAGCCGAAGCGGTGGTCGAGGCGTTGGGTACGCTGGCGGACGAAATTAACGGGGAGGTGATCTGATGGGAACGGTGGTTGAAAAAATCCGCTATATTGCCGGAACAAAAAGCGCTATTCGATCGGCAATCTTAAAGAAAGGGGTTGAAGTCGGAGACGAGGTGACTTTTCGGGCGTATGCGGAAAAGATTGCGGAGATTGAAGGCGGGCAAAGTGCTGCCGCGTACGTTTTTGAGAACAGCACACAAGACGGAGAGTTTCCTCTGAATGCGCTGACGTCTGACAAGGTGCAGACGTATCAAGATGACGAAAGTCTTAAAACCTGGCTGGAGACGCCGACCGAAGATCCGGCTTATATGGTTCTTGCCGCTGACAATATCAATGCTTTTGACAAAAACGTCGAAACTTATACCGGCAATTATAAAATCGTCTGGAAATTCCCGATGGCGGTTAAAGCCCGGAGTTTTAAGACCAAAGTGACAAACGGATACGACAACTGGCGTCTGTACGGCAGCAACAATCCGTTGTCGGTTTACAATGCTTGGACCGGGCGCGAGTATTCCGACGAAACGGGAGAACTGTTGATAAATACGGCGGAGCGCTATCAGTTTTTAAGCGAAGTGACGCTTTCACCAAAGCAGCCGTATCAATATTATATCCTGACCGGTGCCGAAAACGGATCATGCGACCTGTATGAAGCTTCGCTTCTGGCAACGTCGGGAACGGTTTCCTGTTCGCTTGCCGAAGGAAACATGACGCCAAAGATAAGAGTTTATTTGGAAGACTACATGCAGCTGATTACGCAGCCGTTTTATCACAAAGGCAAAACGTTCGATGAACAAACGCTGATTATGAAGCCTTATGAGGAAGGCGGCAATCTGATCAATTATACGGACGACGGTTCGGCGGTTGATATTAAAATGTATTTGTTGACCGGTACTGACAAGCCGGCGCTTTATCTGTTGTCGCCGGATGATACGTTCGAGCGGCCGGAAGGCTATGCGGATATGACTGAAGTGGCGGACTTATCTTTGCCGGCGCATATTTACAAAAACGCAGGCGGCGAATGGGTGATGGGAAAAACAGACTGATGCTGAGGTTTTTAATTGTGTTTTGGCTGGGGCTTTTGCTCTGGCTTTTTTTATAAGGAGGAAAAAATGTTTATTGCCAACAAGAAATTTTCCCGGGCATGGGAACCGGTGACGGAAGCGGCAACGGGGGATACTTTTGCCGTTCAGCCGTTACTTCGGGATATTGAGTATATCGTTTTGGATCGACAGCCGACGGAAGACGAGCGCGGCGGGATTGTTCCTGCCAAAGCGCAGCTGATGTTTAAAAAGGTCGGCGGAGATTTGTATTTGCGTGATCCTGATGGATTAGGCCCCTCGATTGTCAGCATTGAAAGGATAGAAGCATGAATGACGTATTGTATGCCGGCGGCGCGTCCCCAGCGACGGGAACGGGCGGCGGCGATATTGATGTGAGCGGCCTGCTGAAAACGGATGCCAGCAATCTGGCGCCGGCCGGAAGAGAAGCAATCGCCGGAATTGCGGTTGCAAGTGTCAGCCTGGATAATCTGGCGGACAAGGATTTAAGCAATCTGTCGTCGGCCGGCAACGCGAAATTTCCGCACCCGTGGGTTTATTTTGCGGCGAAGAACATTTTGGCAAACGGTACGATCGGAGCCAACAAAGTTTCGACTTTTGCTTTGGATTTCTTGCCGGACGAGGGTTTGTACGAGATTATGGGCAGCGTATTTTTTACGTCGAGTTCAATCGTTACGGTCCGCGGCGCGTTGAATCCCTCAATTTATGACGCGATTGCGTCTTCGCCGACTGCCGGTGTTTTTTTGACGACGGGCGAATCCCGCTGTGCCGGTTTTTATGCCGCTTTGGTGAAAAACAAGACGATCCGTTTTTCCAATACAGGCAACAACGAGGCGACCGGCGGTTATATCAATGTAATTGCATACCGAAAAGTAGGAGATTAGGAGAATGTTTTACGCTTTTATAGAAGACAATAAACTGGTCGGCGCCGGCGAGTGCCGCCAATTGACGGAAGGCGTCGACAATGTGGAAATTTCGGAAGAAGTGTTCAGAAACATTGAGCGCTATGTATGGAACGGGACGGATATGGTTCGGGATCCGGATTTTGAAGTTAAGCGCCGGTCTGCCGAAGTACGGGCAAAGCGGGACGAACTGTTATGTCAGACAGACAAGTATATGCTGGCCGATTTTCCGATCAAATATGACGCGAAAGAAGAGTACCGCGCGTACAGACAATATTTGCGGGATATTCCGGCAGCGGAAAATTTCCCGAACGAAGCGGTATTGACGTTTGAGGAGTGGACCGTTAACCGGTCCTGACCGTCATGAAGGCGGCGGTTAAAAAGGAATTTGCAAAATTTTTGTTTCAACGCATGTCGAAAGAAAAAGCCGTCGGTTTAATCAATTCGTTTCCGCTGCTGGAAGCGCAAAAGAAAATCTTGATTGAGGTTGACGTTTTGAAAATTCCTCAAAAACAAATAGCCTGGCAGGAAGGGCGGGAGGTGAAGACCATCTCCCGCCGGTATAATAAAGCCCTTGAAATGTCCTCGGATCTGTTAACGGCTTATATTTCAAGGCTTTTGGAGTGTCCCGGAAAGTAGAACCGGCGGCGTTCTTTATGATTATTGTGACAGGTACTCTGGATATGAAGAAAGTATCCGGAGTTATTTTTATAAATAAGTTTTCGAAGGCTTTCTTCATTAACTCAACAATAATGGAGAAACGATCATGATGATTAAAACAGCAGACGGAGAAAAGTCCGTTGCCTCCAAAGGACTGGCCGGGGCCGCTCTCGGTTTGGCTATTCCGGGAACCGTGGCGCTGGTTAACCAGCTTTCAAACGGCGGTGGTTTGCTGGGCGGCCTGTTTGGCGGTCTGGGAAATGCCGGTGCCGTTGCGGCCGGTGCAACCGCGGTTGGTGACAGCCGGGTGATTTCGGCTTTGGAAGCGCATATTGCCAAGCTGGAAGCCGAACGCTATACCGACAGTATCGGCATTGACGTCTACAAAGAAGCGATTGCGTTGTCAAACAAGAACGACGACAAAATCAACGCCAACTACAAAGAACTGGCGGCAGCCTTTGCCGCTTTGGACAAGCAGGTGGCGGTCGATAAACAGGCGACGGTCGACAACTTCGCATATCTCAACAACCGTATTGACACGACCAGAAACGAAATTCTGTGTTATTGCAACGCGACTTTCGTTCCCGGAAAACTGGTTATGCCGCTTGACAACCTCTGTCCGGCTGCCATGCCGCGGTATAACGACTGGAAGGCGCCGACGGAATCGACTACACCGGCAGCATAGCAAAGGGAGAGCGGCATCATGGGAAAAACCGACGCAATCGAGGAATTTAAGCAGAAGCTTCATCAAATAGAAAGCCAAGGCAGCGCTCCGGTGCGGGCGCCGGTATGGCAGCGTTTTGATGAGCTGGTCAACAGGATGTCAAACGATCAGCAGGCGTTTGTCAACGGCGACGAGAAAGCCCTGGCCAAGCGGCAGCAGCTGATGACAACCTTTAATGACTGGCTGTTTGAGCGCTTTAAGGACGAGTTTGTGCAAATTCCCGCGTTTGCCGCTCTTGCCGGAGAGTATGTTGACGTTGTGGCGGAAACGGCACAGGAGTTTGGCCGGCATGCGGCAGGTCTGGAGAAAGAAAACGAGGAACTTCGCCGGCAGCTGGCCGAACTCCGCGCCGAACAGGGAGACAAACTGTTATGATTGAATCCTTGCAGCAAACAGAGCTTGATCTTTTTGAACAAGAGATTTTAACCGATTTGTTCGGCGGCGTTTCCTCCGAACATATGACGGTTGGATCCGGTATCTTCAAAGTCAATATTTCCGGGCAGGTCCAGAAATATATTGACAAATTTGAAAATCTGGTGCGGCCGCTGATGGATGAACAGGGGAAAATCGAAGGTTCAACGATTAAACAATATCTTTCGGGTAATCTGGCGGCGATTGTTCCGGACGGCAAATTCCGGCTGATAGAGGTTTATCGGCAGGCGGCGCCTCTTATCCGTAAAATAGCGGGAGGCATGAAATGAAAACTTTAACCGAACATGAGGATTTTTACAGCAGGCTGAGCGATGCCGGCGAGAAACTGCTGGATAAAATCGAGGCCAAGCTGGACAAGGGCGAGAAAATCTCGTCCGAAACGGTGGCCGATATGGCCAAAGCCGTTGGGCACATGATGAAGTCTGAGGCCAAGACGATTTGGATGATGAAACATCATGAACACGGTGAGGAACTGTAACGACGGGGAGCGGAAACGCTCCCTTTTTTGTTGGAGAAAAATAGTAATGGATTGGAGTTTGTTTGCCGGCGTTTCGGCGCTGATCGGCGTATTGTGCAACTTTATCAGAATGGGAGAATGGAAAGCAAGGCAGGAAACAAAAGTTGATAATCTGGAAAAAAGGATAGATGCGTTTGAACGTTCAATCGGCGAGCTTTTGCGGAAAAACGACGTGCAGACGCAACTGCTGACGGAACTGAAGGTTAAGCTGGATTTGATGTTTGAAGACAAGTCAAAAAAGAAAAGAGGAGAAAAGCTGTGACGGAAGACGATGTTTTAACGCTGGCGCGAACCGTATGGGGCGAGGCCAGAGGCGAGGGGACGGAAGGGCAAAAGGCGGTAATTCATACCGTCTTTAATCGTTTTAAATCAGGGCGCTGGTATGCCGGCAAAACGATTGCCGCTACCTGTAAAAAGCCCTGGCAATATTCTTGCTGGAACAAAAACGACCCGAATCGGGGCAAGATGGAAGAACTGACTTATATTGAGCTTAAACCGTATATTGATTTGATCGAAGAGGCGGAATTTGAACCGGATCCGACCGGCGGTGCAACTCATTATTATAATCCGAAGGTTTGTGCGGCGCCGAAATGGGCGGCCGGCATGCGGCCTTGTTACGTTTGCGGACATCATTTGTTTTTTAAGGGGATTGACTGATGGAAAATGAACATAAAAATTGCCGGTACCGGTTTTTGCGGTGGCTGATCGGGTTGGCATTGAAAAATCGTCGGGTTTACTGGTTGCTGTGGGGAATGCTGGCCGTGCTGGCAATATGCGCATGGCGGTTCGGTCTGGCGGGGTTGCTATGGTAAACAGGCTGATACGCTGGGCGGTGACCATGCTTATGGTTGCCGCCCTCTGCTTTGCCTTTTACGAGGTAGGGCAGGAAGTCGGCCGAAGCGAGGCCAAAATTCAAGTGATAGAAAAACAGGTTGAGGTGATCCGATATGTTGAAAAGAAGAAGGCTGAGATTCACGCTCGCCCTAATGCCGGCCGCGATGATTTGCTTAAGCTCATGCGCGCCGGTAAATTATAGCGGTTGTCCGGTTTATCCGGTAGCCGGTGAAAAAGTGGCCGCGGAGTTGGAGAAAGTGAGTTATTCGGAATTTCCGAACACCTGGGAATGGATCGGGCGGATCGACAAACTCCGGCAGGAGTTGGAAGTATGCGGAAAATGAAGGTTTGGATATATCGGCCGGATATGGCCAACCGTGTCGATCCGGCATGTTTATATGATCACCGAGGACAAAACTATTATGACTGGAAAAGGGACGAAGAAACCTTGTATAGGGAAAAACTTGAAAAAGTACGAGAGAAGCTGAATAATCCGCCGGACTACCAGGTCCATGATTACTGGCGGTGATTTGAGGCGGGAAAGGGAAACAGGAGAGGAAATTGTATATTAATTGTGCAAAATTTGTGCAACTTTGATCAAAACGACTCGCATTTTTTTGCACAATTTAACATTTTATTGTTTCTGAAAAATCATTTGAATAAAATAAAAACCCTAGGAAAACCTAGGGTTTGGTATTGGCGCGCTCCGGGCGATTCGAACGCCCGACCCACAGCTTAGAAGGCTGTTGCTCTATCCTGCTGAGCTAGGAGCGCATCTCAACAACGATTTTCAGGTATGTAAATTGCACATTTTTTACCGCTTGTCAACAAGATATTTGAGAAAAACGGCTTTTAACCGGCAAAAGCCGAACGGGTTGCAAATAAGCGGACATGCTGTTATAAGAACGGACAGGGATTCTCTTTTTTAGAAAGGCAAACAAAATGAACATATTGGCCGAAGCTGCCGGCTATATTGCCGGCCTCTGCATAGCCACCTGTTTTCTGCCGCAGACCTTGCGGACGATCAGAAGCAAAAACGTGCAGGAGCTGTCGCTGACGAGTTATGTCATTTACTGCACGGGCATGGTCTGCTGGGTTTTTTACGGCATTTATCTGCATTCGGTGCAGATGATTCTGTTTAACCTGATTTCGCTTTATTTTGCCGGCACGATTTTGTTTATGATCGTAAAATACAAGAAGAAAGACTGATTGCGGCGGCATGTCAGCGGCCGCCGCAGTTTTGCGCCAGATAGTCGTTATAGGCTCTGACCCGGCGGTTGTATGCTTCCGCCTTTTTCCGGGCTTCTTCGGCCAGCCGCCAGGCTTCGGTCGGAGAAGGGGCGTTTTCGATCAGGCGGGCATAGCCGCCGATTTCTTCCGCCGTGCGGCGCGGAGGTTTCAGCCTGTCGGCTTCCGCCTGCTTGTCCGGCGGACAGAGAAATTCTCCGTTTTTCAACGGCGGCGGCGTATCCTGCGGAATTTCGCGGAAGTTGAAGAAAAGGGAAACGGCGCCGAGGAGGGCGGCCGTTGTCCAGATGATTTTAGCCGTTTTGGTCATTTCGGCTCCGGGTGGTGTCGCGTACTTTGCGGATAACGCTTAAGAGATAGACGACGCCGAGTCCCATTATCGCAACCGCGCCGTTCTGCGAACCGAACAGATCGGAGGCAAAACCCATCAGCAGCGGAAATACGGCGCCGCCGAAAATGCCCATGATCATCAGTCCCGAAATTTCGTTTTTCTTTTCCGGCAGATGCAAAATCGCCTGCGAGAACATGATCGGGAACAGGTTGGCGTTGTTAAAGCCGATCAGGGCGATACAGGCGTAAAGCGCGGCCGAACTTCGGAAAAGCAGCAGACCGAGCATGCCGGCGGCCAGAAGAAAGATGCTGACGGCATAGAAACGGCGGGTGGAAAAGTTGGCGAGAATGAAGGTGCCGGCCAGGCAGCCCATCGTTCTGAACAGAAAATAAACGCTGGTGGCATAGCCTGCTTCGGTCAGGCTCAGTCCGAGCTTGTCCATGATAATCCGCGGTGCGGAAACGTTGGTGCCGACGTCTATGCCCACGTGGCAGACGATGCCGATGAAGCAGAGCAGGACGGTCGTATCGCCCAAAAGCGAAAAGCATTCTTTGAAGGTAGAGGCGCGTCCGGTCATTTCTTCTTCTTTGATCTTTTCAAACGAAAGCGCTGCCGCGGCAATGACGCCCTCAACCAGATAAACGGCGAATAAAAGCCGCCAGTTGTTGAAATGCAGGGCGCCCCAGGCGGCGATGATCGGCGCCGTGAAAGCGGCGATGGCTTTTACGAACTGGCCGAAGGTGAGGGCCGAAGACAGGCGTTTGTCGCTGACGATGTTGGACAGCAGGGGGTTGAGCGACACCTGCATGACGGCGTTGCTGATGCCGAGCAGCGAGAAAGATATCAGAATCAGCGGCAGGTTGTAGTCAATGAGCGGAATAATCAGCGCGACGGAGGTGAGCATCAGGCTGAGAATCACGGTTTTGCGTCGGCCGATCTTGTTCATCAGCATGCCGGTCGGCACCGAGCAGACAAGAAACCAGAAGAAAACCATTGAAGTGAAAAGGTTGGCGACCGAGTCCGAGAGTTCAAAGTCTTTTTTGACATAGTTGGTGGCAATGCCGACCAAATCGACGAAGCCCATGGCGAAAAAGGCGAGCATGATCGGAACGAGCTTCAGCAGTATGTGAGATCTTTTTTCCATTTTTCTATCCTTTCAAATCCGGGGTGTATGCGGGCCAGGCGCCGGGGCGGGTACAAACGAAGGCGGAAACGCGGACGGCGTCGCGATGGGCCTGTTCCATCGTTTTGCCGGTCAGGATTCCGTAAACGAAAGCGCCGGAAAAGGCGTCGCCGGCGCCGACGGTGTCGACGACTTCGACTTTGGGCGTGGGCAGGTATGAACGGGCCTGCGGCGAGTAGATGACGCTGTAGTTTTCGCCGGCGGTAAAAATCAGATAACGCAGTCCGTATTCTGCCAGCAGGGTGCGGCAGACCTCCTCGTCGGAACCGGCAAGGGAAAACAGCCGGCGGACGGTAAGTATTTCGTCGTCGTTGATTTTGAAAACGTCGGCATAATTCAGAAATTCGCGGATCAGCCCGGCATCGTAATAGCGTCCGCGCAGGTTGACGTCAAAGAATTTGAGAGCCGAGGACGGCGCCTGTTCAAGCAGGCGGACGACGCTTCGGCGGCTGACAGGGGTTCTTGAAGCGAGCGTTCCGTAACAGACGGCGTCTGCGCGGCGCACGATTTCCAAAGCCCGGCGTTCGCACGGAATGTAGTCCCAGGCGACGTCTTCGACAATGGTATAAGAAGGGATGCCGTTTTTGAGTTCGACCAAAACCTTTCCGGTCGGGCGGGGAACCCGGGCGATCAGGTGGGCAATGCCGTTTTGGTTTAATTCCCGCAATATTTCGTCGCCGTCCGGGTCATTGCCGACCGCGCTGATTGCATAGCCTTCGGCGCCCATGGCCGCGGCGTGGTAAACGAAATTGATCGGCGCGCCGCCGGCGCGTCTGCCGCCGGGGAGCATATCCCACAGGATTTCTCCGATTCCGACGACGACGGGTTTTTTCTTTTCGGTCATGGTAATATGTCCTCTGCATAAAAATTATATGCCGATATAATACCATATATTCATCTGCCGATCAATCTTTAAGAGTGCGCCGGAAAGTTGACGGAACAAAAAAGGCTGCCGTCCCGGGAGGGAGGCAGCCGAAAATGCGGCGAACGGCGTCAGCCGGCGATGAGAAAGCCTGCGGCCAGAACGACGTTTGCCAGAAAAACATGGCCGACCACCAGGAAGGTGACGTTTGTTTTGGACGACAGTCCGCGTTTTTTGAACAGGGACGGCCGACGCGAAACAAGTGTCAGGACGGTCGTAACCAGCGTCGTAAACAGCAGCAGATGAACCGTCGCCGCCACCGGCAGGAAAAGCCCGTTGTCAAAGTGCGTTGCGACCGGAAAAACGAGCAGCGCCGTGAGAACGGAAATCCCGAAACAGGCGGTACGGGGGATCATTTGATGTTTCCGCCGGCAGAGCAGGGTCACAAGGCCGCAGGCGACGGCAGACGGTACGGTGAAAGCCAGTGTCGCAGGGCCGGCCAGAAGGCAGGTAAAACCGCCGAAAGCGACGGTAAACGTCAGCAGCAGCGGAAAATGCCAGCGGCGGACGTTTCTGTGGCCGATCAAAAGGATCAGAAAACTGATTATTGACACGAAACACAACACGTCACGGATGGCGTCGGTTGTCCGGTCAAAGAAACAGACAAGGGGCGTTAACGCCCACATGACCAGCGAAGCGGCCGCGAAAATTTTGAACAGGACTTTGAAGGCGTATACCGACAAGTCGTTTGCTTTCTCTCTGTCAGTGTTCAGGTCGGAGACACTGAAAAAGGCATTTTTATCCATAAGTATAAAGGTTAATAATTATCAATGGGTGTCATTATAAGAAAATGGACAAAAAAGTCAAGCGGGAAAGCCGTCCGAAAGATGCACGCACGGAAAAAAGGGAGAATTTTGCAGAGTTTCGCAATAATTGATTTTTTGCCTTGAACGATAAATTTAAAATAGTATTTTAGGGGTAAAACAGATCAAGGAGAAGAAAATGGCTGAATATAAAACCAAAGTGCTGATTATCGGATCCGGTCCGGCCGGCTATACCGCGGGCATTTATGCCGCGCGGGCGGGAATGCGTCCGGTACTGGTCAGCGGGCTGCAAAAAGGCGGACAGCTGACGATCACCACCGACGTGGAAAACTTTCCCGGCTTTCCCGAACCGATCAACGGCGGCGAACTGATGCAGAGAATGCATGACCAGGCGGTCAACGTCGGCGTGGAGATTGTCGATGACCAGATTTCGGAGGTCGATTTTTCCGCCCGTCCGTTTGTGCTGATTTCCGAAGGGGCCAATTCCTACCGGGCGGAAAGCGTAATCATTGCCACCGGCGCTTCGGCCCGCTGGCTGGGACTGGAAAACGAGGAAAAGTTCCGCGGCTTCGGCGTTTCCGGCTGTGCGACCTGCGACGGCTTCTTTTACCGCAACAAGGACGTGGCGGTTGTCGGCGGCGGCAATACGGCGGCGGAAGAAGCGCTTTATCTGGCCGGCATCGCGCGCAGCGTCACGCTGGTTCACCGCCGCGACGAACTGCGGGCGGACAAGGTTTTGCAGGAACGCATCAAAAGCAACCCGAAAATCATCGTTGAGTGGGACAGCGTGATCGACGACATTATCGGCGGCGACAATCCGAAAGGCGTCACCGAAATCAGGGTTAAAAACCTGAAAACGGACAAATACAAAAACATTGCGGTCGCCGGCGTGTTTATTGCCATCGGCCACAAACCGAACACCGAAATTTTTAAAAACGCGATTGTGCTTGACAACCAGGGGTATATCGTGACCGTACCGGGCAGCTGCCAGACCAGTGTGCCGGGCGTGTTTGCGGCGGGCGACGTCAAGGATTCCGTTTACCGGCAGGCGGTGACGGCCGCCGGTTCCGGCTGTCAGGCCTTTCTCGAAGCGCAGCGTTTTTTGCAGGAAGAATGATTATTGCCGGGGCGGAACCGGGCAGCTGCCTTTGGTTTCGCCGACGGCTTCCGCTTCGGGTTCCGGACGGGTGTTGTTGGGGAAGGAACAGCCGCAGTTGTCGTCTTCACGGCAATCGCATTTTTCCTCAAAGTTTTCGATAATCATCTTTTTTTCCGATTTTTTCATGGATAAATCTCCTGCAAGCGATAAAACAAAACCGGACTTTTCAAAAAGTCCGGTTTTATATTTATGTGCGGCAAAAAGATTTTAAAGAGGATCAGTAAATGACCTCAAGAATTTCAAAAGACTTCTTTCCGCCCGGCGCCGTATATTCCGCTACGTCGCCCACTTCTTTGCCGATCAGCGCCTTGGCCAGCGGCGAGGAAAGGGAAATCTTGTTTTTTTCGATGTCGGCCTCATAGTCGCCGACGATCTGGTATTTGCTTTCCTTGTCGGTGTCTTCGTCAACCACCAGAACCACGGCGCCGAAGCGGACGATGTCGCCTTTGTTGAGGCTGGGATCAATAACCTGGGCGCGGCTGATAACCGCTTCCAGTTCCTGAATGCGCCCTTCGATAAAGCTCTGCTTTTCCTTGGCGGCCGAATATTCCGCGTTTTCCGAAAGGTCGCCGTGCGAACGGGCTTCGGCAATCGCGGCAATGATGTTGGGGCGTTCGACGCCTTTCAAATTCTTCAGTTCCTGCTCAAGTGCAGTGAACCCTTCCTTGGTCAAAGGGAACTTATCCATTTTTCTCACCTCTATGCTAAAAATTAAAAAATTTGACTGCGAAAAGGTTTACCTTTCACAGCCATTGCTTTTGTAAGTTGATGAAAAGGAATATAACACCGGGAAAAGAATTTGGCAAGCAAATTTTGCGGTGAATAAGCGTTTTTTCGCTATACACGGTTTGGGCATATGATATAATAAGGCGGTAATTTTGACTTTTCCGGAGAACTGACGATGAAAAAGACTTATATGCTGGCGGCAGCCGTTCTGACTTTTGTTGCAGCCGATGCGCAGGCGATAGACAGCACCGGCTGCGGGCTCGGTTCCATGGCCTGGCGCGGCGTTTCGGGCCCCGAAGCGCAGATTTTGGCGGTTACCACCAACACTTCCACCGGCAGCCAGACGTTCGGCATCACTTTCGGCACTTCCGGCTGCGATCCCGACGGACGGGTCACCGGCGGAACGCAGAAAATGGTTCTTCGCTTTATCGAAAACAATATGGAACAATATGCCCTTGACGCCGCCCGCGGCGAGGGGGAAACGCTGGACACGCTTGCCGGCATGCTGAATATGGACAAACGGACGTTTGCCGAAAAATCGCGGCAGAATTTTGCCCGCATCTTTCCCGACGGCAACGTTGACGCCGTTTATGTCACCGGGAAGATTTTTGAAGTCGTCAAAGCCTGATCCGCTGTCGGCGGTTTCCGTGCGGACGGTCGAAACCGCCTTGATGTCCGCCCATGAAATTTCTTCTGTTCAGTCTTTTGCTTTTGTGCGGCGCTTCCGCCGCAGTCGCTGATGATATCCGGTTGGCGGAAGATCCGCAGTGGCTGGCACTCGTCCATTATCGTCCGGGTGTTTTTTCCGGCTGTCGCGGCACCATTGACAGCGAAGATTTTTATCTGGCGGAAAACGGACGGACGGACCCTGCGGCGGAGCTGGAGGCAACCGTTCGCCTGTTTGCCCAGGGGGATGACAAAGACAAGATCTGTCGTTTCCCCGCAAGATACATATTTCTTAAAAACAAAGGAATGGTCGATAAAATTGATGTAAAATGTGAAGAGTTTGACCGGTTTAAGAAAGATTTGCGCCCGGCCGGCGCCACGCTTTTGTTTACCGATGCTTACATGAACAATCCGTCTTCCCTGTTCGGCCATACGCTGCTCAGAATTGACACGGCGCGCAAAGGCACTCAGCTTCTGGCCCACGGCGTCAGTTACGGCGCTTTTACGAAAGGGGCGGAAGGCACTCTGTTGTATGCCGTCAAGGGGCTTGCCGGCGGTTATTACGGCGGCTGGACGGTCAAGCCGTATTATGACGTCATCAACATGTACAACAACATCGAGAACCGGGACATTTGGGAAATGAAGCTGAATTTTTCTCCGGCCGAACTGGAAATGCTGGTGGCGCATTTGTGGGAAGTCGGCCATACCCGGACCCGTTATTATTTCTTTACCAAAAACTGTTCGTACATGCTGCTTGAAGTTTTGGATGCGGTGCGGCCGGAAGCCGGGCTGGCGGCGCGTTTTCCGCTGCATGCAATCCCCCTGGACACGGCCAAGGCGGTCTATCGTTCGCCGGGATTGGTCAAGGGCGTCAGCTACCGGCCGTCAAGACGGACGCGGATCGTTTTTCAGGCCCGCCGGATGACGGCGGCACAAAGACAGTCTCTGCTGCCGGCGGCGGAAGGAAAAACGGCGGCGGTGTCCGATCTGACGGAAAAAGAGCGGGCAGAGGTGCTGGAAACGGCTTATCAGTATGTGCAGTATTTGTACGTGGCGGAAGACATAGAACTGGCGGAGTACCGACGTCGCAGTTTTGCCCTGTTGTCTGCCCGCAGCCGGCTGCAGGTGCCGGCCGGCGCAAAAGAAGAAAAGCCGGTCGGCAGGACGCCGCTTGCCGCCCATGAGTCAATGCGGGTTTCGGTCGGCGCGGGAAGCCGGAACGGCAACGCTTTTCAGGAATTTGCGTTTCGCCCGGCATATCATTCGCTTGAAGACGACGATTTCGGGCTGCTGCCCGGAGCCGAAATTAATTTTCTGAATCTGAGGCTTCGTCGTTACGATCGTACGGACAAAACGGTTTTAAAACGGCTGGACGTTCTCGGCATCCGGTCGCTGTCGCCGGCGGACGAACTGTTTTCTCCGTTGTCTTTTACCGTTTCCCTTGCTCTCGCGCGGGAGGAAGATCCCGCAACCGGCCGTGAAGGATATGTGCTGAACGGCAGCGTCGGTGCCGGCAAAACGGTTGCCGCCGCAGACAATCTGTATTTCTACGCGTTGGCCGGGGCTGCCGGCGGATACGGCGGTTTTCTGCCGCGTAATCAGTATGCGGCAATAGAGCTGACGGCGGGTCTGTTTGCCGGTTTTGACCGTTTGAAACTGTTGGCGGAAGCGAAAAAAAGCTTTTCTTCGTCCTCTTTTGCCGAGCGGATCCGGTATCGGGCGGAGGCGGGAATGCCGCTGGCGAAAAACTGGTTGCTGGCGGCGGAATATCTCTTTGACGATAACGCAGGGAAAGACAATGATGAAGAATTTTCCGTTTCCGTTCGTTATTATTTCTGAACTTTTGTCGAAAAAGCTTGCGGAGTGACAAAATAACGACTATAATGCAAACATTGAAAAAATTATTTTGCTTTATGCGTTGTTAATATTATTACACCGTCTTCAAACAGCGAAAATGTTTTTTCTTTTGTTCAATTTTAAAAACTAACTATATGAAAAAGATTAAGAAAATGATCAAAAACACGATGGCATGGGCAACGGAAAGCGATTTTCGCCTGTTTGCCGTCATCTGCGAAGTCTGTGCCGTTTTTTTTACGGTGTGGGCATGTTGCAGCGAAGTTTGTTTTTTCTGGCAGGAGATTGTTTTTTTGTATGCTCTTCCGTTTGCGGTATGGGCAGGCGAAAAAGTTTTGGTCTTTTTGCTGGCGCTGCTAATGACGGCCGTCGAATTGTTTGAGCAAAAGACGGAAAAAAATTAAGTTCGCAAACAATTGCGGATAAGACAGAAAAACGGCATCTTTGTAAAGATGCCGTTTTTTTGCAACCGGAAAACCTTCGGCCGGGCAGGGCTGCCGGTCGGCGAAAACGGCTTTTCTTTTTCAGACATGATGTTTGTCTTGCATTTTGCCGATAACCGTTATAGTTTTTATAACAAAACGCAATATAAGGAGAAAAACATGTTAAGAGAAGACATTCAAAACGCGATTAAAGAGGCGATGAAAAATCATGAAACCGAGCGTCTGAGCACGGTACGGATGATTTTGGCCGGGGTTAAGGAAAAAGATGTTGACGCCCGCGGCAAGGGAAAAGAATGCGCAAGCGATGCCGATCTCCTGTCGATGATGCAGACGATGATCAAACAGCGTCAGGAATCCGCCAAAATGTACCGTGACGGCGGCCGTGAAGAGCTGGCGGCGAAAGAGGAAGCGGAAATTTCCGTAATTCAGAGTTTTCTGCCCAAACAGATGAGCGAGTCCGAAGTCGAAGACGCCGTCCGCGCGGCGATTACCGAAACCGGCGCCGCCTCGATGAAGGACATGGGAAAGGTGATGGGCGCCTTAAAGGAAAAATATGCCGGGCAGATGGATTTCGGCGCGGTTTCCGGCAAAATCAAGGCAATGCTGGGTTAAGTTGAGCTAAAAAGCGAATGGAAACCGACTTTCAGAAATTTCTTGACGAACTGCGCGCGCGGGTTTCGGTGGCCGAAGTTGTCGGCGCCAAAGTCAAACTGGTGCGCAAGGGCCGCGAATATATGGGACTTTGCCCGTTTCACAACGAGAAGACGCCGTCTTTTACGGTTAACGAGGCCAAAGGCTTTTACCATTGTTTCGGCTGCGGGGCGCACGGCGACATCATCAAGTTTGAGATGGAAGCCAACGGCCTGCCGTTTATGGATGCGGTGACCAAACTGGCCAACAAAGCCGGCCTCCGGGTGCCGCAGATTCACAAAGAAAGTCCGGAAGAGGTGCAGAAACGCAGTTCCTGGTATGAAATTACCGAACTGGCGGCTGCCTATTTTGAGAAAAACCTGCGCCTGACCGCCGGGCGGGAGGCAATGGCCTATCTGGCGCGGCGCGGCTTTGACGAAAACATCATCAAAAAGTTCCGGCTCGGTTACGCGCCCGACAACAACGGACTCAAGGCCTGGCTGGCGTCAAAAAACGTGAGCGAAAGCGACATGATCGAGCTGGGACTGGCGGTGCTGTCGGAGAAAAACGGCAAGCTGTACGATTTTTTCCGCGACCGGGTGATCATTCCGATCATGGACAAACGGGGCCGGGTGATCGCTTTCGGCGGCCGGGTAATGGGCGATGGTCAGCCGAAGTATCTGAACTCTCCGGATACGCCGGTTTTTAACAAACGCCGGGTGTTGTACAATTTGAACTATGCCCGCGACAAGGCGTTTGAAAAAAGGCGGATCGTCGTCTGCGAAGGTTACATGGACGTGATTGCCCAGGCCAAATACGGCTTTGACTATGCGGTAGCGCCGCTCGGCACCGCCCTGACCGAGGAACAGATTGCGGAAGCCTGGAAAATCTGTCCGGAGCCGACGCTGTGTTTTGACGGCGACAATGCCGGCATCCATGCCGCCATCCGTTCGATTGACCGGGCGCTGCCGATTTTGAAAGCCGGCTATTCACTGAAATACGTTTTTCTGCCCGACGGCATGGATCCCGACGAATTTTTGAAAGCCAAAGGCGCCGACGAATATGAAAAGGCGCTGGAAAACACGGTGCCGCTTGCCGACCTCTTGTGGCGCAAGAACGTCGAGGCTGTTGTCGCCGACACGCCGGAACAAAAGGCTCTGTTTGAAAAAACGCTGCTGGAGGAAGTGGCGAAGATTGCCGACGAAAAAGTGCGCGGTTATTATCTGCAGGACATGAAAAACCGGATTTACGAGCGTTTTCGCCGGCCGGCGCGGGAAGAGCGGACGGAAAGAAACACCGATTACCGGCGAAGTGCCGAGGGGAGCGGACGCAAGAAAAACGACAAAACGGCAAAGGCGGTTGCCCGGCCGCAGCCGGTGAGGATTACGCTGGACGAACTGGTCGGCAAGTTTATTGCCGCGGCGATGTTCTGTTATCCGTGCCTGATCGGGGAATATGAAGAAAAAGCCGGCATGTTTGAAATCAAGGACAGCGGTCTGAAGCTGCTGCTGGAAAAAATGGCGGAAGTTTATCACCGGGACGAACCGGCGGACAGCGGCGCGTTGTATACGGCGCTGAAAGAAGAGGAAGCTTCCGGTTATGTCGACCGTCTGTGGGAAGTGAAGATGCTTCGTCAGCAAAATCCGGATCTGCGCAAGCTCCGGCATGACATTGACAACAAGATCCTCGAGATGCAGCTTCGCCAGCTGGAAAACGAGATTAAGGAATGCCTGCGGGAGATTGAAACCGCCGAGTCGTTCCCGAATGAGACTTACCGGCGCTACGAAATGCTGAAAAAAGAGCGGGAAACCCTTTTGGCCGAACAGCAGGCCGATCCTTCGCTTTAGGGCAGAAAACGGCCGGTATATTCACTTTGGTTGTATTGTCGTTTGCAAAAGGTTAATTATTTATAAACAGTACTGTTGACAAATTGACAATAAAACTCTAAAAAAGAGCCGCTAGCAACTTGTTTGCCGGATGCAACGTCCGGCTGAAAAATCGATTTTTGGGAAAAAATATGTCAGACACAGAAAATCAGGACTTTTATGAAGCAGGCGCAGCGGATGCCCCGCTGATTGACAGTTTGGGCAGCGCTATCAAACGGATTGTCGAAAAAGGCAAAACCCGCGGCTATATTACGGTGGAAGAGCTGAACAAGGCTTTGCCGTCGGAAAAAGAGTCTTCCGAACAGATCGAAGACATTATGTCCGAAATTTCCGATATGGGAATCAGCATCATCTCGGAATCGGAAGCGGACAATTTTGAACCGGAAGAAGAAGCCGAAGAAGACGAAGACTATGAGGAGACCGGCAATTTCGACGAAAAGGAAATGGGGCGTTACGACGACCCCGTCCGTATGTATTTAAAAGAAATGGGGTCGGTCGAACTGCTCTCCCGTGAAGGGGAAATTGCGATCGCCAAGCGGATTGAGGCCGGCAAAACGGTTATGATCGACGGCTTGTGCGAAAGCCCGATGACGATTAAGGCCATCGCCGGCTGGAAAGATGACCTTTTGTCGGGCAAAATGCAGTTGCGCGACGTGGTCGATCTGGAAATGATGTACGGCGATGATCCGGAAGCCCTCGTTTACGAAGACGAGGAAAGCACGCCGGTCGACAGCCTGGAAAAAGTGGTAGCCGAGCTGGAAAAAAAGGAAAATCTCGACGATATTGACGAGGACCTGGAAGACGACATGGACCTGGAAGACGCCGTTGACGACGAAGACGGCGCGGACGAAGACGAGGACGCTGCCGACATTGACGGCGAAAGCGACGTTGATCCTGCCGACGGCGGCGAGCATCTGGACGATGCCGGCGACGGCGTGGGCGGTCATTCTTCCGCTTCCGTCTCCGCCATGGAAGAGGCGTTGTGGGAACCGGTGCTGGAAATTCTTACCAAAATTTCCAGCTATTATGACGATTTGAAGAAAATCCAGAGCCAGCGGGTGGAGGCCATTCTGGCCGGCAAGAGCATCAAACCGGCGGTTGAAAAGAAATATGTTCAGGTCAAGAAGGAACTGGTCGAACTGATGAGTTCCATTCACCTCAACGCGGTGCGGATTGAACAGCTGGTGGAACAGCTGAACGATCTTAACAAACGCCTGATGGGGCTGGAGGGAAAACTGCTGCGTTATGCTCTGGCATGCAAAATCAAGCGTGAAGATTTTTTGGAAGCTTATCAGAAGTCGGAGCTTGACCCCAACTGGGTAGAAAACGTTTCGCACAAAAAAGACAAACACTGGCAGGAATTTGTCACCAAGTACGGCACCGAAGTGCTGGAACTGCGCGACAGCGTTGCCCGCATGGCGCAGGAATGCGGACTGCCGATTACCGAATACCGCCGGATGGTCGATACCATCAAAAAGGGCGAACGGGAAGCCGAACGTGCCAAAAAGGAAATGATCGAAGCCAATCTGCGGCTGGTAATTTCGATTGCCAAAAAGTATACCAACCGCGGGCTGCAGTTCCTGGATCTGATTCAGGAAGGCAACATCGGTCTGATGAAGGCGGTTGACAAATTCGAATATCGCCGCGGCTATAAGTTTTCGACTTATGCCACTTGGTGGATCCGTCAGGCGATTACCCGTTCGATTGCCGATCAGGCGCGGACGATCCGCATTCCGGTGCATATGATCGAAACCATCAACAAACTGGTGAGAACCTCAAGACAAATGCTTTCGGAAATGGGACGGGAACCGGTGCCGGAAGAACTGGCGGCGCGGCTTTCGATGCCGCTTGAGAAGGTGCGCAAGGTGATGAAGATTGCCAAAGAGCCGGTCAGCCTGGAATCGCCCGTCGGTGACGAAGAAGATTCCTCCCTCGGCGATTTTATCCCCGACGAGAGCGCTTTGCAGCCGCTTGATTCCGCGATCCATACCAACCTGAAAGAAACCTGCACGCGGATTTTGTCTTCGCTGACGCCGCGCGAGGAACGCGTTCTGCGGATGCGTTTCGGCATCGGTATGAACACCGACCATACGTTGGAAGAGGTCGGCCAGCAGTTTAACGTCACCCGTGAACGCATTCGTCAGATCGAGGCGAAAGCTCTGCGCAAGCTCAAACATCCGAGCCGTTCGCGCAAACTGCGTTCGTTTCTGGATCAATAAACTTCTGCCGACCGACGCAAGCAGTATATTAACTGTTCCGAGCTGTATTTGTCCGGCCAACGGGCTGTGCAAGCCCGACGGCCGGGCAGAAGGTCTGCATCCGCCTGCTTGCGCAGACGTGAACCGTAAAAGCAAAGCCCCGGTTTTTCCGGGGTTTTGCTTTATTGCGTTTCTAACAGCAACCCCTCGTTTTTCTCGGGGCAGAATGCTTTATGCCGAAACAACACCGTTCTGCGTCTTTGATCATGGTCAAGCCGCAGGCTTTGCCGCTGTTTTGGAAAAACAGAATTGCCGGAAAAGTTCTGCGCCGGATGTAAATTGCATGGCTTGCGGCTTTGTCTGCAGGCTTTCTCCGTCTGATGCAAAAGAGTGAACATTGCTTTCAGGGAGCAAAATCGCGCGAGACTGCCGGCCGGGCCGGAGTTTTTTCTGAGGCGGAAAAGGGACGGAAGACGGGGCGGAAAGACGGAAACGCGAGCCGACAAAAGTGGAAAAAAGAAAAACGGAAAGGTGAAGCATTAACGGCGCAGGAAAGGGCAAAGCGAGGGAAAAAAGGAAATGTTGCGAAGAAGAGAGGCAAACGCGGCAAAGAACGGCGAAGAAGTCGTTGCGGCAAGGCAGAAAATGCCGGCAAAGGAAGAAGAAGGCGGCAGAAAGAGTATGGACGGAAAGGTTCGTATAAAATGACGATATTGTTGTAACGTGAGGAAGAAGAAGCGTAAACGGAAAGCAGGAAAGAGGAATGTTGTGTTCCCCAAACAGGTTTGCAAATCAACAAACCGTATGGAGTTATTGCCGGTTCAGACCAATGCCGCAATTCGGCAATTATATCCGTCAGCCGTTAAACAAATCTTACGACGAAACAAGGCGGAAGGGAAACGCCGGCAGAAAAGTCTTGTTTCCCGGCCGTGTCGGCGCTATTATCAAAAAAATCGGAGACTTTTTCAAAGGAGACTATCTGCAAATGACATGCAATTATTCGGATGAAGACAAACGGCAAATGCTGATCACGGCCAAGTCCAGAAACAAATCGAGGTTGCGGGAACTGATTGATTTCTGCCGTCTTTCCGGTTTTCGGAAACTGGGGATTGCAACCTGTGCCGGCGTACTTGTCTACGGCGCCCGGCTGGCCCGATTGCTGGAAGAGGCCGGTTTTGAGGTTTTTATCATCAACTGCAAGGAAAGCGGGCTGAAGGCTTCCGAGCTCAACGAGGAGTTGCGCGGGCCGAGCTGCGATCCGTTGTCGCAGGCGGAATATTTAAACGGCAAAGGCACCGAGCTGAACATTATCGTCGGCCTTTGTCTCGGTCACGGACTGTTGTTTGAAAAGCATTCGGCGGCGCCGGTGACGACTTTTCTGGTCAAAGACTTTGCCACCGGACATAAAACGGCGGAAAGTCTGGTGTGAGGGCTGAGGCTGCCGGAGAACGGCGGCGGTTATTTTCCGGCTTCTTTCTTTTTGCCCGGCAGATGTTTGATTTTTTCGTCAACGATGTAAAGCGGCCGGCGTTTCACTTCAACGAAAATTTTGGCGATATATTCGCCGATGACGCCCAGGGAAAGAAGCTGCACGCCGCTGAAGCATGTAATGAGGGTGATGGTTGACGACCAGCCGGCAACGGTTCCGCGGGCGTTCCAGGTAAACAGGATGCGGATGATGAAAGCGGCGCCGAGCAGCGAAATGAGAAAGCCGAGCAGGGTAACCAGCCGGAGCGGTACGATTGAAAAGCTGGAAACGCCGTTCCAGGCAAAGGCCAGCATTTTTTTCAGCGGATATTTGGTGGTGCCGGCGGTGCGGGGCGTGCGGCTGTAATACACGCTGTCCGACTTGAAACCGACCAGCGGCACCACCGCGCGCAGAAACAAATTGCGTTCGGGAAAACGTTTCAGCTGTTCGACGGCCCGCCGGGTCATCATTCTGAAATCCGCGTGATTGTAAACGATTTTGACTCCGAGCATCAGCAGCAGCCGGTAAAAGGCCTGGGCGCTTACCCGTTTGAACCAAGTGTCGGAAGAGCGTTCCCTGCGGACGCCGTAAACGATGTCGGCGCCGGCTTTGATTTTTTGGAGCATTTCAACGATGCAGTCGGGATCGTCCTGCAAATCGGCATCGATGGTGACGTAGATGTCGGCTTCGTTATCAAACATGCCTGCCAGGATGGCGCTCTGGTGACCGAAGTTGCGTGACAGCCGCAGGGCCTCGAAGAAGGGAGTTTTGCCGACGCCCTTTTTTAATATCTGCCATGTATTGTCGGCGCTGCCGTCGTCGACGAACATAACCCTGCTGTTTTTGTCGATCAGCTTTTCTCCGAGCATTTTGTTCATCAGCGTTTCCATGCGCTTAAGCGTCGAGGGCAGCGCTTCTTCTTCGTTGTAGCAGGGAATGACAATCAGCAGTTTTTTTCCGGACATCGTTTTTCTCCTTGGTGTGTACAGCTTCCGTTTTTTGTTAGACAACATTTCAAAGCTATGTTAAATAATAAACGATTTGGAATAATCTGCAATAATTAAGTTTAATCCCTTTCCGGCGGCAGACCATGGCAAAAGTTTCGGATATGCGGAACGTTTTCTTTTTCGTTGGCAGGGAACCCGAAAAAATGAAGCGGAATTTTCAGACGGCATTTTGTTATGAACATCCATCAGCGGGAGATGAAAAATGGTTAAAGTTTCGGTCCTGATTCCTTTTTACAATTCGGAAGCTTTTCTCAAACCCTGCATCGACAGCGTGTTGCGGCAGACTTTTACCGATTTTGAGTTGATTTTGCTCAACGACGGTTCGACCGACGGTTCGGAACGGATCGTGAAAGAATATGACGATCCGCGGATCAGATATTATTCCAACGGCAAAAACCTAGGCATTCCCGTCAGTCACAACAAGCTGATGGACTATGCGCGGGGCGAGTATCTGGCACTGGTCGACAGTGACAACCTGTGTTGTCCGGACCGCCTGGAAAAGCAGGTGAAATATCTGGACGAACATCCGGACGTGACCATTGTCGGCAGTTGGGGAAAGCTGTTCAACCATATGCCGGCAAAGTCGCTTTTCGCCAAAGTCAAAAAGTTTGTCATCAACATGGGCTGGGTCTGGTGCCAGCCGGAGGTCGTGACGATGGAAGAAACGCTCCGCGGCAACACCTGCATGCATTCTTCAATGATGATCAGACACCGGGATTTTCAGGCCAAAAACATTCGTTATGACCCCGGTTTTGCGGTGGCGGAAGATTATGACCTGCTCCGGCAGACGCTGGCCGGCGGCCTGAAGATTCGCAACATCGGGGAAGTGTTGTTTTTGTACCAGCTGCACAGCGACAACATTTCGATCACCAAGAAGCAAATGATGAGAGAAGCCGATGCCAGGGTTAAGCAGGACATCCGCAAGTTTCTCAAAATCGAAAAATATCGTCCTTATCCCTATTGGCTGGTTATTTTGCGCAAGCTCAGGCTGGAAATGTTTTTATGATTGAGATTCCGTGGCTAAGAAGCGATGTTGCCGCCAATATCCGGAACAATTTCGCCTTTTATTTCGGTTATGAGCGCTTTGGCCTTTATGCCGCATGCGTTGCCGCGGTCATTGTCCTGAACTGTATGGCGGTAAAGTTTTTCTTTGCCGGAGAATATCGTTTTTCCGCCGGAAACCGGCGTTTTTTCTTTAACCGGAAGGACAAATCCGAGCTGGCGGGTGCGGCGGCGCTGGCTTTTTCGTTTCTGTTGTATGCGCTCAATCTGTTTTCGCTTGAGCTTTCGGTGTTCGGCAATTATGATCAGATGGTGGTCAACAACATTCTCGACATGCGGCGCGGGTTGCAGCCGGTTTTCACTTCCATGCGCTTTAATCCGGCAGCAGGAATCGATCACAACATTATTTACGGCATTACGCATCATTATGCGCTGATCGGCGGCTGGGTTTTGCTTAAGCAGGCGCTTTGCCTGTGGCTGCTTTACAGGTTTTTTGTCTTTGTTCCGGCGGCAAGGCGCCTGTTTATGCTGGCTGCGGTCAATTTTCTGCCGGCGGTGTTCTGGGTCAACGGCATCGTTTATTCCGAGCAGAACACCTTGATTTTTGTTTTGCTCAGCCTGACGGCGCTGCAAAAATACGACGGCCGGCACGGTTTGCGGCAATTGCTGTGGTTTGCCCTGTGGGCCAACCTGGCGATTTATACCAAGGAAACCAACATTTTCGTTTACTTCGGTATATTGCTTTATCTGGTGCTGGCAAAAGTTTGGGCGGGAAAAATCACCCTTCGTTCCTTTCTCTCGCCTTTTAAAACCGTAGCAGGCATGCCGGCGGAATATATTTTGTTTTGGAGCATGCTGCTGTTTTCCGCAGGTTATTTGCTGCTAAGCAACCTTTTGACCGACGGCGCCTATGTCAGACATCATCATCAGGAACTGCCGACGCTGCTGGCGATCAATGCGGCGGAGCTGTGTCTGGCCGCCGCGGCGCTTGCCGTGTTTGTCCGCAATGTACTGCGCCGCGGATTTGAAGAAACCGGCGCCGTGGCGGAAGGGGTGCTGAGCGGCTGCCTGATTATCGTTTACTATGTCGTTTTTCATTTGCAGATCGCCTGTTTCCCCGACCGCTACAAAACCTGGTACATGTATCTGCCTTCGGTGTTTTGTACGGCTTATCTGTTTGTCAACGTAAAGGATCGGCGGCTGCTGGCGGCGTTTTTTGTGCCGCTGATGCTCTGGTCGGCGTGGCAGAACGGCAGAATCCGGAGCCGGGAAGAAGGAACGGACCGCCGGGAACTGGCCGAATTTATGGCGTCCGTCGCCGATCGGCCGGCAGTTTTTTTCGTTTCTGGAAAAGACAGCGACGACCTGTGGAAACTGGAGTGTTTTGACAGTGCCTTGAAATATGCCGTCGGCGGAAACGACATCCGTTTTAAAACCGACATGGAAATTCCGTCTGCCAAACGGCAGATTCTTACCGGCGAAAATTATTATGGGATACAGAGGGAAGCGCCCGCGGAAGGCGACTATGCCGTCATCCGCCGGAATGAGGAAAAACGACCGGAAAACTGCGGCGAAACGGTTTGGCAAAACCGCGTTTATGAGGTATGCAGAATAAAAAGCAAGGAACGGGAAGATAAGAAATGAAGCTTGTTTTAACGACGATATTTTAAAGTCGGCATGTAGACATTTCTTCCCTGTTCCGCACCGTCCGTATCCTCTTTTGCGATCCCGACAGGGAGCTGCCGCCGGCCGTGTCGGCGTACGGGCGCCGTTCTTCCCGTTTTGCCGCAAAGAAAAACTGCTGCCGGGTTAATTCCGTCAAACCTGAACAAAAGCCGAAACGAACGGAAGAGGGCGGTGTGTACATGCAATTTTGCCGTCGACAACCGCGGCCGGCCGTGATAAAGGTTATTGAAAGATAAACATCAAAAGTAAAGGCAGGGACAAACACATGCGCGAAGAACCGTTGTTTAACGACGATATTTTAATTTCCATATACCGGCATTTCAATTTTTTCTTCACCTGGAGCGGTTTGATCGTATATGCGGCGATTGTGTTGGCCGTGCTGTTCCTAAACTGGCTGCTGGTGCGTTTTTTGTTTAAGCGGGAGAAGCTTTCCCTGCTGCCCGACGCAAGATATGCGTTTGCCGACGCGCCGGCGGCCAAATGGGGGGGGGTGACCGCGCTGGCGCTGTCTTTTGCCGCTTATGCCGCGGCAACTCTCACTCAGGAAAATACGCTGCTGAACAATTTTGACCTGATGAGCGTCAACGCGATAAAAAACATGTATTGGGGCAATTTGCCGATTGTTGATCCGATCCGTTTCACGCCGTTATCCAATCTTGACCAGAATCTGGTTTACGCGGTTACCCGTAACTATGCCGTAATTGACTACTGGATCGTTTTCAAACAGTTTATATGCCTGTTTCTGCTTTATCGCTTTTTTTCCTTCATTCCGGTTGTCAGACGGTTGTTTCTGCTGGCCGTGATCAATTTTCTGCCGGCGGTGTTCGTCGTCAACAACATGATCCATACCGAGCAGCTGATCCTCATTTTCGTTTTGCTCAGTTTTATGTTTCTTGACAAGTATGCCGCCACACAAAGGGCGTCGTATCTGCTGTGGTTTACGGTTTTTGCCAACCTGGCCGTTTATACCAAGGAAACGGCGGTGCTGTTTTATGCGGGACTGCTCGGTTACATGATACTGCGGCGGGTGTTCTGCGGAGAAATCGGGTTGGAATCTTTTCTTTCGCCGTTTAAGACGGTGGCACGGATGCCGGCGGAATATATGCTTTTTTGGACGTTGTTCATTTTTCTTACCTGTTATCTGCTGTTGCAGGATCCCCGGGTGGACGACGCCTATCTGCAAACTCACCATGCCGCTTTGCCGGTGGTCGTTGCCATTAACAAGTTGGTGCTGGGACTAAACGTTCTGGCTTTGCTTTTGTGGTCGGTCAAGACTCTGCGGCGCAAAGAGGAGAAAAACAACCTATTGTGCGAGGGTGTGCTGCTGGGTTGTACTTTGGTGACGGCCGTCGTTGTTTTCAAACTGCAGGTGGTGGTCATTCCGGATTATTACAAGACCTATTACCTTTATCTGCCGGCCGTGTTTTGCAGCGGTTATATTTTTTCCTTTTTCCGCCGTCGTTTGTGGCTGTGGGCACTGTTTTCGCCGATTGTCCTGTATGCCGGCTATGTCAATTACAACACCTACATGCGCGAGGAAGGAGAGGAGAGGCGCGGGGTGGCGGAGTTTATCGTTTCCCGGGCTGAAAACGAAGCCGTCAGCATCTATGTCTATTCGCAGGAAATGACGGCGCACAGATGGTGGAAGGTAACCGGCTGGGCGGCGGCGCTGAAATATCTTTATCCGGCCGGCGACATCGTGTTTAAAACGGCTTTGCGCTTTTCCGATTTCCATGTCGAAAATGATATGGATTCTTACGAAGTCCGGGTAGCGCCGCCGGTTCCCGGCGATTATATACTGGTGCATAAGATTAATTCGCCGTCGTTTGAACCCGGAAAAAATTACGTTCCGGTTTATGAAAACGAAGTTTATACGATTTATCGGATGGGAACTCAGGATGATTAGACTGTACCGCATGTTGGAAAACGTCTGGTTCGGTTGGCCGCAGAAGCTACGGTTTCTGCTGACGGGCGGTTTTAACACCGTATTCTCCTACGGGTTGTTCGTTCTGATGGTGGCGGCGATCGGCATACCATACAAAATTGCGATTGCGGCCGGTTATATCATTTCGACCAACGTATCGATTTTTACCATGCGCTACTACGTTTTCCGCTCGAAGGGAAGTTTGAAAAAGGAATACGCCAAGGCCTGGGGCGTTTATCTTACCACCATGCTGATCAACTATGCGGCCATGTATGCGATGGTTGATCTCGGTGCGGTAAACGAACTCCTGGCGCAGGGCATTTACACGGTATTGATTACGGTTTTTACCTATCTGATGCACAAGTATTTCAGTTTTGCCAAATAAGTTTCATTCGTAAAACCTCTTGTTCAATTCAATCTCAAGCTTTTCGGCTCCGAAACGTTCTGTCAGGGTTGGGGTTGTTGACAGCAGGGATGTTCCGAGTCCGAAACCGTGTTTATCGATTTTTGCCCCGGAAAGCTCAAGCACCGTCGGCGCAATGTCGAGAGCCGAGTGCGGCTTGTGAATGCTGCCGCTTTGACTGCCGTTGACAACGATAAAAACGTTGTCCCGGTTTCCCGTAATATTTTCGGTAAAAGGGCAGGACATCATGAGGTGATCCCCGACGATTACGAACAGCGTGTTTTTATAAAAGCTCTGTTGCTCAGCCCAGTCAAGAAATTCCCGCAGCATTTTGTCCGCGCAAAAGACGGCGGTTTCCATACTGTCGTTTTTCTGAGGGCAGTGCGGTGAAGGCAAACCTTGCGGAAAATGGGTTTCGATCGTTTGCGCCAGAATAAAAAACGGTTGTCCGCGATGATGGCAGTTCAGTATTTTGTCTTTTAACGCGGCATACAAGTCATGGTCGGAGATGCCCCAGTCGTTGAGCGGATATTTCCGTTTGTAACGCGCAATAATTTTATCTCTGTCCAAATATTCTTTGAAACCGGCATTTTTGATAAAACTGTCAATATGTGCGAACTTTTTATCGCTTCCCAAGATAAAAACCGTTTGGTAACCGGCCTCGTTAAACGTGCCGACAATTGACGGATAAGGGGTCAGATAACGGTAATCATAGTCTTTGACCAGATTCAGTATGTCATGCATTTCGAGCGGCAGTCCGTATGTAAAAGCTACCGTTGCCGCCGCGGTATTTCCCAAGGGCTTCAACGTCGCCCGTCCGCTGAAGGACAAGTGTCGTTTTTGCAGTTTTTCAATGTTGGGAATCAGATTTTCTTCCTTATAGTTGTTAAAATCATATTCCATACTTTCAAGCATGATAAAAACAACGTTTTTTTCCGCTTTTTTCAGAACCGGTTTGCTTCTTGTGCAATTTTGCCGCAAAATATCGGATTGCGGGAGAGATAAATAGTTTTTTGTCAATCGGTTCAAAACGTGGTCAGCCTGTTTTTGTTCCCGCGTCCGAAAATTTTTGTCTTCATGCAGCGTTCCCGGTAAAAAGACCGTTACGAAATCGGTGTACAGAACAAAACAGAACAGGGAAGACAAGAAAAACAAAACAATGAGGACAAGATGTTTTCTGCCGGCAAAATATATTAATCCGGACAGACCGGCAAAAGGCGGTATGGCGGTCGCAACGACGGGAAGTATGTTTTTGATGTACAAGACGTCTCCGGCGCTGAATAAGATAAGCCTTAACGACAGGTCGGAACGCGCAATATAAAAAGTCAGCAGCAGAATGAAGGTTGTCAGAGCCGCCAGAAAGACAACGCAAAAGTTTCTGAACATTTTTCACCATAAAGGTTCGTTTACGGTGAAAATTATTTACGGCTTTGGCAAAAGCTTTCCTGTTGATATTCAGTTTTTTTCTTGTGTCCGAAGAAATAATGTCCTATAAGAAGGCTATCTAAAACAAACGAACTTTTACGGTGACGAGTGTTCGTTTAGCCCGCAAGATAGGTTTTGACCGCGTCGTCGCGCTCAAACAGATAAAGCAGGGTGCGCAGCGCCTGTCCGCGCGGGCTTGCAAGGTCGGGATCGGCGGCTATGATCATCCGCGCGTCTTTGTTGGCGGTGATCAGCAGATTTTGGTGTTCGGGCATTTCTGCCAGCCGGAACTGTTCGGCGCCGCTCTGGCGGGTGCCGAGAATTTCTCCGCCGCCGCGCAGTTTCAGGTCTTCTTCCGCAATCAAAAAGCCGTCTTCGGTATCGCGCATGACGTTCAGCCGCGCGCGCGAGGTTTCGCCCAGCGGATAACCGTAAAGCAGAATGCAGACGGCAGGTTTGACCCCGCGTTTGACCCGTCCGCGCAGCTGATGAAGCTGCGCCAGTCCGAAACGCTCGGCGTGTTCGACGATCATGACGGTGGCTTCCGGCACGTTGACGCCGACTTCGATTACGGTAGTGGCCACCAGCAGTTTGATTTCGCCGTTTTTGAAACGTTCCATCACGGCGTCTTTTTCCTTTTCTTTCATCTTGCCGTGTACCAGGCCGACTTTGTCGCCGAAAGTCTTTTGCAGAATTTCGAAACGGTTTTCGGCAGCCGCCAGATCGATTTTTTCCGACTCTTCGACCAGCGGGCAGACCCAGTAAACCCGTTCACCGTTTTCCGTTTTGCGTTTGACGGCGGGAATGATTTCGTCGATTTTGGTAAGCGGCATTACTCTGGTGTCAACCGGTTTGCGCCCTTCGGGAAGCTGGTCGATTTTGGAATATTCCATGTCGCCGAAGGCGGTCAGAATCAGTGTCCGCGGGATAGGGGTGGCCGTCATCACCAGAACGTCGGCGCGGCTGCCTTTGTCCGAAAGGTTTAAACGCTGGTGGACGCCGAAGCGGTGCTGTTCGTCAATAATCACACAGGCCAGGTCGGCAAAAGTCACGTCTTCGACAAACAGGGCGTGGGTCCCGATCAGGATGTTGATTTTGCCCTCTTTCAATTCTTCCAGCAGCTGCGTTCTGGCTTTGCCTTTGATACGGCCGGTCAAAAGCGCGGCCTTGAGGCCGATTTCTTCCAAAAGCGGAGCAATGGTGTCAAAATGCTGTTTGGCGAGAATTTCCGTCGGTGCCATGATTGCCGCCTGGGTGCCGCATTCGACCGCGTTGAGCATGGTAAGCAGGGCAACGATCGTCTTGCCGCTGCCGACGTCGCCCTGAAGCAGTCGCAGCATACGGCTTTCGGCAGCCTGGTCGCGGTAGATTTCCGCCAGCACTTTTTCCTGTGCGGCAGTGAGCGAAAACGGCAGACGTTCGAGAATCCGGCGGCGGAGCATGCCGTTGCCGGCGATCTTGCGGCCGACCTGCTTTTTTACCTTTTCCCGCACCAATGCCAGTGCCAGCTGGTTGGCCAGCAGTTCGTCATAAGCCAGCCGCATGCGGGCAGGGCCGGACGGCAGCAGGTCGTTGCCGCTGCGGGGATGGTGCGCCCGCCGCAGGGCTTCGGCAAAAGACGGCAGGTTCAGGGACTTTTGGTGGTTTGTCTCCAGCCACTCGGGCAGCGGCGGTACCAAAGACAGCGCGTGCTGAACCAGCCGGCAGATAAATTTGTTGGTAATTCCCGCGGTCAAACCGTAAACGGGTTCGATTTCCGGAATCTGCCAGCCGTTTTCCGGGGCGACGATATAATCCGGATGGCTCATCTGCCAACGGCCGTTGAACAGTTCGGTTTTGCCGCTGACCAGACGTTCGCACCCTTCCGGCAGGTTTTTGCGGATAGAATCGGGATAGGCTTTGAAAAAAACGAGCGTCAGTTCGTTTCCCGCCTCGTCTTCGCACAAAACCTGATAGGGCTGCTTGCGGCTTTTGGGAGCAATATGTTCGATTACCCGGATCAGAACGGTGTTGATTTCGCCGTTTTTGAGAGCATGGACGGAAGCCGCCCGCCGGCGGTCGTTGACGGCATAGGGCAGATGCCAGAGCAGGTCAATGATTTTTCCGATGCCGAGGTTTTCGAGCAGCGCGGCGTATTTGTCGCCGACACCGCGAACGGACGAAGGCGAAGCAAACAAGGGGTATAAAAAAGACGGCCGCATATCTTTCTGCCTTGAAAAAAAAGGTTGCTATCGCCGGTAATTGTATATATTTTTGTGAGAGAAGTAAACAAGAAGATAAAGCCATGGCGAAAAACCCCGATCAGGATCCGATTTCCGTTTCTTCCGTCAGCGAAGGTTTTGAACCCTTTGCGGTGGCAGACCTCTGGCGGCAGAGCGAAACGGATATTTTATATATAGCCAGCGACGGCGTGGTGCTGGAACAAAATGCCGACATTTTGCAGGCTCTGCTTCCGCAGGCGGAAATTTTGCGTTTCCCGGCCTGGGATACGGTGCCGTATGACCGGGTTTCGCCCAACGTCAACATCATCGCCCGGCGTACCGATACGCTCGGCAAACTGGCTTTTGCACCGGAAGCAAAGCGTCCGCGGATCATTGCCGCCAGTGTCGGCGCGATTTTGCAGAAACTGCCGCCGAAGCGGATATTCCTTAACTCAATGAAAGAAATTAAGGTCGGCGAAAGTCTGAATTTCAACGATTTTTCACACTATGCGTCGGTTAACGGCTACAGCCGGGTCGAACAGGTGATGGAACCGGGAGAATATGCCGTCAGGGGAGATATTCTCGACATTTTTCCGACCGGTACGACGGAGCCGCTGCGCATTGACCTGTTCGGCGACGAGGTGGAAAAAATCCGCACTTTCGACGTTTTGAGCCAGCGCACCACGGGCGAAAAAAAGAGCTATCTGTTCCGGGCGGCGGGCGAAGTGGTTTTGGACGACAATACGGTCAAAACTTTCCGCAGCCGTTACCGGGAGGCTTTCGGCGCCGCTTTTAAGGACGACGAAATTTACGAAGCGGTGTCCAACGGGCGCAAGTATATGGGAATGGAAAACTGGCTGCCGTTTTTCTATGAGGAGCCGTTACCGACCCTGTTTGACTATCTGCCGCGGGCAAAGATCGTCGTCGGGCGCAACGCCGACGCGGCGCTTGCCGCCAAAAGCGAAAGCATTGCCGACCATTATGTTTCCCGTCTGGAAGCGCTCAAAGTCAAAAATCAGGGCGAGGCGGACGCCTATCGTCCGGTGGCGCCGGAACTGATGTTTCTTGCGGCAAAAGAGTTTTCCGCAATCGTCGAAAAACGGCGTGCGGTGACGCTGACCGGACTTAATCTGCCCGACGGCGGTGGCAACAAAGACAGCGGCGTGTTGCCCGGGCGTGACTTTTCCGCCGCCAAGAGCGTCAATGCGGCGCAGGTTTATCTTGACCTTTTGGCCTATTTCAGCGAATACGGCAAACTAAAAAGGATTGTCTGTTGCTATACGCCCGGTTCCCGGGAACGTCTGTTTTCGCTGATCTCCGACGCCAAGGCCGAAACTCCGTATGCAGGTCTTGATTTTACCTTTGCCGAGACCTGGCAGCAGGCGTTTGACAAAGCGGCGGCAAACCGGGTGGCGATGATGGTGCTGCCGCTGCCGCACGGTTTTCGCGGGGAAGGGCTTTGCCTGGTTTCCGAACAGGATGTTTTAGGGGCACGGCAAAACCGGCGGACGGCCAAAAAAGTAACTTCAAAAGACTTTATCGCCGACATTTCCTCGCTCAACATCGGCGAGCTGGTGGTGCATATTGAACACGGTATCGGCCGTTTTATGGGGCTTGAGAACATCACGGCCGGCGGTGCGCCGCACGATTGTCTGAAAATCGTTTATGCCAACGACGACAAGCTGTTCGTGCCGGTGGAAAACATTGAAACCGTTTCCCGTTACGGGATAGACGACGACAATATTCAGCTGGATACGCTCGGCGGCGCGGCCTGGGAAGCGAAAAAGGCAAAAGTCAAAAAAAGGATTCACGAAATTGCCGAAAAACTGATTGCCATCGCCGCGCAGCGTCAGTTGAAAAAAGCGGAAGCCTATGTTGCGCCGGAAGGGCTTTATGACGAGTTTTGCGCCGGTTTTCCCTATAACGAAACCGAAGATCAGCTGAATGCGATCGGTGACGTGCTGGGCGATCTGGCAGCCGGTATTCCGATGGACCGGCTGGTCTGCGGCGATGTCGGCTTCGGCAAAACCGAAGTTGCGCTGCGGGCAGCGTTCGCCGTGGCAATGGCAGGCGCGCAGGTGGCGTTGATCGTGCCGACGACTTTGCTGGCGCGGCAGCACTATTATAATTTCAAACAGCGGATGGCCGGTTTTCCGCTCAACGTGCGCATGCTTTCGCGGCTGCAGACGCCGGCGGAGGCGCGAAAAGTTAAGGAAGGCCTGAAGGACGGCGCGGTCGACATTGTGATCGGCACTCATGCGCTTTTGGCCAACAACATCGAATTTGCCAATCTCGGGCTGCTGATTATCGACGAAGAACAGCATTTCGGCGTTGCTCACAAGGAAAAGCTGAAAAACCTCAAGGCCGACGTGCATGTGCTGACGCTGACCGCCACCCCGATCCCGCGGACGCTGCAAATGTCTCTGACCGGGGTCAAGCAGCTTTCGATCATTGCCACTCCGCCGGTTGACCGACTGGCGGCGCGCACCTTCGTAATGCCGTTTGACGGGGTGATGATCAAAGAAGCCATTTACCGCGAGAAATTCCGCGGCGGTCAGACTTTTGTCGTTTGTCCGCGGGTTTCCGACATTGCCCGCGTACACGACGTCTTGCAGGAACTGGCGCCGGACGCAAAGATTCTGGTTGCCCACGGACAGATGCCGGTCAAACAGCTGGAAGAGGTGATGAACGACTTTGCCGACCGCAAGGGTGACATTCTGCTTTCGACCACGATCATTGAATCGGGGATCGACATGCCGTCGGTCAACACCATGATCGTTTACCGGGCGGACATGTTCGGTCTGGCTCAGCTTTACCAGCTGCGGGGACGGATCGGACGCTCAAAAGTACGCGGGTACTGCTATTTTACGGTGCCGGCACAAAAGAATCTGAAACCGATCGCCGAACGGCGGCTGAGCATTCTGCAGGCGCTTGACAGTCTGGGCGCCGGTTTTTCGCTGGCCAGCCACGATATGGATATCCGCGGTTCCGGCAACATTCTGGGTGAAGAACAGTCCGGGCATATCAAAGAGGTGGGCATTGCCCTTTATCATCATATGCTGGAGGAAGAAATCGCCCGCATCAAAGCCGGCGCCGCGGCAGCGGAAACGGACGGCAAAGCGGCCGCTGACTGGAGCCCGCAGATCGTTACCGGCGTACCGATCATGATTCCCGAAAGCTATGTCCGCGACCTTGGCGTGCGGCTGGGACTTTACAAGCGGATCGGCGGGCTGGAAACGCCGGAAGCGTTGCTTGACATGCGGGAAGAGCTGGTTGATCGTTTCGGTCCCGTTCCGCCGGAGGTTGAAAATCTGCTGAAAACGGTGGAGATCAAACAGTTGTGCAGGGCTGCCAACATCGAAAAGGTAGATGCCGGCGCCAAAGGTTTTCTGGTCGCTTTTCACAACAACGTTTTCCGCTCGCCGGAAAAACTGGTCGAACTGGTTGCCCGTTCGTTCGGAAAGATCAAAGTCCGTCCCGATCAGAAGCTGTTGATAGAGGGAGATTTGAGCAGCTATGCCGTCCGGCTGGAAACCATAAAGAGCTGGATCGGCAAAATCAACCGGCTGTAAAACAAAACGCCGAGACGGCGGGATTTTGTCCGGTAAAAGGCCGCCGGACATCATAAACTTTCGCAAGCATAACCCGGCGGCGGTGCCGTTTTGGATCAGGCTTGTCCCTCTGCCGGCCGCGCGTCCGGCACGTCAAGCGGCATGCCTGCGTCCGTCCGCCGGCGCGGATTAAAAAAATTCCCCGAAAACGAAGGTTCTCGGGGAAAATCTCTGAAAAACAGAATTGATTTTATTTTTCGGCCGGCGCTTCCTCTTCGGACGTTTGAGCGTCAACGGCTTCTTCAGCTTTTTCTTCGGTTGCTTCGACCTGTTTTTCCTCGCTCGGAGCGGCGTTTTCCGCGGCGGCCTTTTCGTCTTCGGCAACGGTTTCTTCAATTTCCGCCTTGTCTTCTTCTACGACCGTTTCGACCGGCGTGTCGTCCTCATCTTGTCCTTCGTCGGCAACTTCGTTCGCGTCTGCTGCTGCGGCTTTTTCGACCGGGAACAATTTGTATTCTACCATGTCGCCGATTTCAATCCCTTTGGCTTTGACGTCGCCGGCGTTGATTTCCAGCACCGCGGTTGCCGGGTAGGGGGCAACGATCATTTTGACGGAATCCGGCTCGGCATTTTCAAAGATCCAGTAGATCATGCCGTCCCGGTCGATGAACAGCATGTCGAGCGCGATTTTGGTGTCTTTCATCCACATGGCCGTAGGAACGTTGTTGAAATCGGACAAGTCAAAGACCATGCCGGAATCGGCGTCCAGTGCGGTTCGGTTCATCAGTCCGGTGGACAGTTCTTCTTTCGTCTGCGCCAGTTCCACTTTGTAAACGTTTTTGTTGCCGTCAGAATCGGTAATGGTCAGTTCTTCCCGGTTATCCTTTGGAGAGCAGGCGGCCGTGAGCAGAAGCATCATAAAAAGTTTTAATATTTTTGACATTGTTTGTTCCTCCGTTTTCAACTACTTTAAAAAGTGTATAACAATATTTTGAAAAAGACAAACTGATTTTTAAAAAGTTTGCATTTTCCGATTTTTCTCCTTGTGTTATCGGGATTCTTACGTTAAAAATCATTATGATTTGCAATTTTAAACTGGGGTTTGAAAAAAGAATGATGTCTGGGGTAAAATATACGAAATTTGCAACCGTTCTGCTTTTGTCGGCCGGGCTTTCGGCCTGTGCCGCCGAGCGGGAGACCGTCGTCCGTGCGTCTGCGGAAGCGGATCGGCCGGCCGTTTCGACCTACCGGCCGATCCACAAGCAGTTGACGGAAACGACGATCCTCGGCTCCGACAGCCTGAACGCCCGTTATGAAGAAGAAAAGGCGATACCGGCGCCGACCAGGCCGATTATCCGCGAAGACGCGCGCAAAGAAGCCAAAATCGACAAGGACAGGGAATTCAAAAAAATAATCACTTATGCCAAGGCGGAAAAAGCCAAACGGGCAAACACGGAAAAGAAAAAGGAAGCCGCTCCGGTTAAGAACGAACCTTCGGTCGCTTATCAGGCGGCCACCATCCTGTTTGCCGACGGCAGTTCAACGGTAGTGCCTGAATATCAAGGCGAAATCCGCAAAATTGCCCGGCTGGCAAAGGAGAAAAACGCCCATATCACCGTTTACGGCTTTGCTTCCAGCCGCACCCGCGACACCGACGTTGCCACCCATAAACGGATCAATTTCAACATTTCCCTGAAAAGGGCGGAAAGCGTTGCCGCGGCTCTGATCAGGGCCGGCGCGCCGAAAAAGTCGGTAGCGGTGGAAGCTTTGTCCGACAGCATGCCGCTTTATCAGGAAGTGATGCCGGAAGGCGAACGCCTTAACCGCCGGGCCGAAATTTATGTCAGCTATTAACGGCCGCAGGAGAAAAGAACGCGGTGGATATTGATTTTGAACACAGCCTGTCTTTGGGCGGTAACATCTGGAAATTTGCGTCTTACCGTGAGGATGCCGCGGAACGGATCGCCGCGCTTTACGGGCTGCCGGCGGCGGTGGCGGCGGTAGTTGCCGCCCGCGGGATCGGCGTCGGCGAAGTTGACGATTTTTTGTATCCGAAAATGCAAAATCTGATGCCGGATCCTTTTTGTCTGAAAGATATGGAAAAAGCGGCTTTAAGGATTGCCGGCGCGGTCGAAAGGGGAGAACGGGTCGCCGTTATCGGCGACTATGACGTTGACGGCGCCACTTCATCTTCGCTGTTAAAACTTTTTCTGCATTCGGTCGGCTGTGAAGCGCCGGTCCACATTCCCGAGCGGGAGGAAGGTTACGGACCGAGCAAAACGGCGGTTGACGAATTTGCCGCTCTGGGAACGAATCTGCTGATTACCACCGATTGCGGCACAACCGCTTTCGAAGTTTTGGAATACGCCAAAAACAAAGGCATGGACGTGATCGTGCTTGACCATCACGAAGCCGAAACCCGGCTGCCTGACATTTGCGCGGTGGTCAATCCGAAGCGGCTGGACGAGAGCGACGAGTATCCCTGCCTGAAATATCTGGCAGCGGTCGGCGTGGTCTTTCTGACGGTGGTGGCGGTTAACCGCGAATTGCGAAAGCGCGGCTTTTATCAAAACCGTCCGGCGCCGGACCTGATGAAATGGCTGGACCTGGTGGCGTTGGGCACGGTTTGCGACGTGGTGCCGCTGCTCGGGCTTAACCGCGCCTTCGTCCGGCAGGGGCTGAAAGTCATGTCCCTGCGGCAGAACTGCGGACTGAAGGCCCTGGCCGACAAGGCTTCGCTTTCGGAGGCGCCCACCAGCTACCATCTGGGGTTCGTGCTGGGGCCGCGGATCAACGCCGGCGGCCGCGTCGGCGAAGCTTCCACCGGCAGCCGGCTGCTTTGCGCAACCGACGATTTTCAGGCGGCAATGTTGGCCGACAGGCTGGACGGATTCAATGCCCTGAGAAAGGAAATAGAAGCTTATGTCCTGTTGCAGGCGATCGAAATTCTGGAAGGGACGCCGCAGCCGTATCCGATCGCTTTCGTTTACGGGCACGACTGGCATCAGGGCGTGATCGGCATCGTAGCCGGAAAACTGAAGGAACGTTACGGGCTGCCGGCGTTTGTCATGTCGGTTGAAAATGACGAAGTGAAAGGGTCGGCCAGATCGGTGCCGGGGCTTAACATCGGCGCGCTGGTGATGGCGGCCAAGGAAAAGGGACTGCTGACCAAAGGCGGCGGACACAACATGGCGGCCGGCTTTTCTTTGGAAGAAAAAAATCTGGAAGCCTTCCGCCGTTTTGCCGGCGAATATGCCGAACGGGCGCTGGGTAAGGAAAAAATCGTGCCGACGCTTGAAATTGACGGCGTTATCGGTTTGAGCGCGGCCACGCCGGAATTTGCCGACAAACTCTCGCTGCTGGAACCTTTCGGCGCCGGCAATCCCGAACCCCGGCTGATGCTCGGCGGGGTGAGGATAATCCGTTCGGACATCGTCGGCAGCGGTCACGTGCGCTGCGTTCTCGGCTCGTTTGCCGGCGGCAGTCTTAAAGCGATGGCTTTCCGCGCGGCGGATTCCGAAGTCGGCAAGGCGCTGCTCAACCACCGCGGTGAACCGTTTAACCTGGCGGGAACACTAAGAAAAGACACTTGGATGGGGCGTACGCAGGTGCAGTTTGTCATTGAAGACGCAATGAGAGGATAAACGACGGATGTCAAGAAAACGCAAACGGAAAAAAAGCGAACTGAAGGCGAGGGCGGCAAACATTCAACAGCTCCGCGCAAAAGAACAGCACGTATTCATGAAGCTCGGCGCCAAGCTGAGAGCCTATTTTTTTACCGGCATTCTGGTAACCGCCCCGGTTTCGATCACCTTTTACATGGCTTATAAGATCATTTTGTGGATTGACGCCGGTGTCGGCCGTCTGCTGCCGCCGCAGCTGAAAAGCTATTATGACGACCTGCCGTTTACCATTCCCGGGCTCGGCGTGATCGTCCTCATCGTTTCGATGATTCTGATCGGTATGTTTGCCGCCGGGTTTGTCGGCAGCTTTTTTGTCCGCCTCGGCGACTGGATGGTCAAAAAGATGCCGGTCATTTCCAGCGTCTACTCTTTGCTGAAACAGGTGTTTGAAACGTTTCTTTCCAACAAAAGCCAGGCGTTCAGCCGGGTGGCTCTGCTCGAATATCCGCGCAAAGGCATCTGGATTTTGGGATTTGTCAGCACCGATACCGGCGGCGAAGTCAGGCGCATTCTCGACCGGGAGATGGTTAACGTCTTTATCCCCACCACTCCCAACCCGACTTCCGGCTTTCTGATTTTTGTCCCCCGGGAAGATTTGGTGTTTTTGGAAATGACGGTTGAAGAAGGCCTGAAATTTGTCATTTCCGGCGGCATCGTAACGCCGGAGGAAGCAAAGAAAATAAAAAAACGTTGACTTTGCGCACCGTTTCCGTACACTTGAAAACAAGTTTTTAAAATTATTAATCATTATTGTTTTATCTTTTAAATATCTTGAAATATGGAAAAGAAAATCAGTGAAACGACGCGGGTTTACACCCTGAATCGTCAACGTGCAGAAGAAAAGGCCGCACTGAAAGAACGGCTGAACCGCCGGGAAAACGAAATTTCCCTTGAAGAGTTGCTGGCTCTTGCCAGGCGTATCAAACCCGTCTGCCGCTTTGACGGAACGCATTTCAACGCGTTTTTCCGCGGCGAGCCGGAAACGGAAGGGCTGTTTTTTATCGAGCCTTTGCCGATCGACAGCCGCAGTTTTTATTTCGGTCCGCAAAAAGTTCTGAAGGCGGAGGGGCTGCGTTACCTTTGCTCGGCTGACACCTATCATGACTATTTCTGTCCGACGATTGTCAAACCGACGGTCAAGGAGGTTTTGTGCCAGCTGCCCGAAGAGGTATGCGGACATTCGGAAGAGGTGGTTGCTTTTGAAGTCGTCCTGCCGGCACTGGATCTGTCGCTGACCGATCCGGCATTGAAACGCCATGTGCTGGTCACGCACTTTTTCACCGGCGTGCTGCCTGAAGAAATCCGCCGGCAGCCGGTCTTGGTCGGCGAAAAACGCTACTGATTCCGCCATGGGCGGAAAATGACGAAAGCTCCGGAAATTTCCGGAGTTTTTTTTATGTTTTGAACGTCTGCGTAAGCGGGCAGATGCAGACCCGCTCATATCTTTGCGCGGCAAAGAGGGGGCGGAACAGACAATATACGGAAAACGGAGCAATTGCTTTTATGTAAGATAATGCTTGATTTTTCTTTTTATTTATATTAAATTGCTCTCACTTCCGGAAAAGAGGGCGGATCTTCCGGCCCCGCCTGAAAGCTTTTCAGGACTACCGGGACAATAACGCAATAAATTTTAAGGATAAACTTTAATGAAAAGTATTGTAAGAGCAAAGAAAAAAACAAACCGCAGCCTGCACGCCAACCTGTGGGGCGATCCGAAGAGCCCGTTTCTTAAACGCGAATACGGTCCGGGTCAGCACGGTGCGCGCAAGAAAAAACTGACCGACTACGGCGAACAGCTGCAGGCCAAACAAAGACTGAAAACCTATTACGGCAACGTTTCCGAAAAACAGTTGCGCAAATATTATGCCGAAGCGATCAGAAGACGCGGCGATACGGCCGAACACCTGATCGGCATTTTGGAATCCCGTCTGGACAACCTGGTTTACAAAGCCAAGTTCGTGCCGACCATCTTTGCCGCCCGTCAGTTCGTCAACCACGGACACATTCTGGTCAACGGCAAAAGAGTAAACATTCCTTCTTACATGGTCAAGGCCGGCGACGTTATTTCGATCAAGGAAAAATCCCGCGAAATGCCGATGGTCGTTGCCGCGCTGGAATCCAACCTGCATGAAGTTCCTTCCTATCTGGAAGCGGATTCCAAATTCAGCGTTAAGTACGCTTTCGTTCCGAAGTTTGACGACGTTCCGTACGCGTCGGTTATGGAACCGAACCTGGTTATCGAATTCTACTCCAGATAATCCGATATCCGAAGATATGTCGAAAAGCCCCGGGATTGTGCAATCTTGGGGTTTTTTGCTTTAAATATTGTTTCGAGTATGCTTATATATTTCCATATTCACTAAATGTTATACAAGGAACCGACCGATGGATGATGTTATAATGGATAGAAGAACCGAAGAAGCGCCGGCGCAGGATGCACGCCTTAAGGTGCGGAAAAAAAAGAAAAAACGCGTCAACAGCAGTTTTTTGAACTATTTGTTCAACCTTTTTGCCTGCTGTCTGATCACCGTTTCCTTTTTGGGGATGGATTTTGTTCTTTTTGCCTCTTCGGGACCGATTAACGTCTTCAGCGGCAGCAGTTTGCGGCCGGAAGTCCTCTATCTTTTGATCGGCATTGCCGCGGCCGTGCTTGCGGTTTATTTCTGTTTGTCGTTTCTCAGCATCATTTTATATCTGTTGACCGGTCTTGCAACCGGGTTTTGCACTTATGCCATGGTCAACCAGTTTGCCAATTTCAATACCGACGGCACCGTCGGCAGTTCGGGAACTTTCGGTGCGGTTGCCGTCGGCGTGGCGGTCTTTGCCGTTCTGGCGCTGACGCCGAAAAGATACAAGGCACTTTTGGTTATGACCGCGGTTTTCTGCTTCGGCGCCGTCCTGGTTAACCAGAACGTCGAAAGAAGCGAGTTTGTCACCGATCCGGAGATGAAGCCGGTTCTTGCGGCAGATGCGGAGCCGGGGCAAAAGACGGTAACGGTTATGATCGCCAACGCGCCTTCCTACAGTTACATCAACAGTCTGAGCAATACGGAAGCGGCCGAACCGTATAAGAAACGGTTGATGCAGATCATGCTTGGTTTTTATGCCAAAAACGGCTTCCGTCTGTATCCCAACGCCTATGTCACCAACGGCAACCAGTTCATCAACGCTGCCCGCAGCCTCAACTATGCGGCGGGAGAGGAAATCTCATTTTTACAAAATCAGGTTTTGAGGGAAGGGTACTGGCAATTTAAAAACCGGGAAGATTTTGAGGCTTACCTGAAAGACAATGCGGTTTATGACAAATTAAAGGAAAAGGGCTTCAAAATCAGCGCTTATCAGTCGCACGGGATCAACTTGTGCAAGAAAGACAATGCCGATGCCGTCGACCGCTGCGTCAGCAAAATAAATTTTCCGTCAAACATTGATCCGCTCAAACTGACGACGGCGGAAAAAATGCAGGTGTTGTTTGCCCAGTGGCTGGAAAGCACCGGCTGGTTCAACGGCGAAGGCTTTATGAAAACGATATACGGCTATCTGAAACCGTTGTACAATCCGGCCAAAACTCCGGTAATCGGCACCAGCTACAAAAACCTTTACGTTCTCAATTCCTTTAAGAATTTGGAACTGATGCTTAACGACATGGCGGCGGACAAAGGCGCCAACGCGTATTTCGTATATCTTGACCTGCCGGCGGACATGTTCGTCTATGATGACATGTGCCGTTTGAAACCGACGGAAGAATGGCTGCCCAAACGTAACCAGCCGTGGGCGGACAACAAAGCCTTCCTTGAAAAACGCAACGCTTACCTGAAGCAGACCATGTGCCTGTTCGGACAGCTGGAGAAGATGATGCAGGCTATCCGCAAGCTGCCCGGCGGCGACAAAACGACGGTCGTCATCGAAGGATTGTCCGGGGTAGACGATCTGGTCGGCACCGACAATCAGGATCTTTCCGACCGTTTCCGCAATGCGCAGATGGTTGCCTTGGCGGTACGGGCAGCGGGCAGCAGACAGTTTGTCATCAACAAGTCGATTTGTCCGACGGAAGAAATTTTGAACAACCTGTTCAACGGGGGGCCGAAATGCACGGAGTTCGGACGAACGAAACTGTCCAAGAGCACCAAAAAGGCGGTTAAAGAGTCGGTTGACGCCGTTCGTTTCACCAACGATATTGCGCAGAAGTCTTTGCAAGAGTTTAACCGCTGGTACAAAGAGTGGAACAAAGTCAACTATCAGGCGCCGCTCGTTTCCCCGCTGACGGTTTCGACGCAGCCGCTTAAAGCTTCGGAAGCGCCGGCCGCAGCCGCACCGTCGGCATTGCCGCCGCTTGAAGAAAAGGCGATTTCCGAACAAAAAGTGACGGATAAAGAAGTGAAAGTCGGCGAAGAGGCAAAAGTGGAATCGCTGGCAAAAGCAAGCGAGGAACCCGTTGCCGCAGAATAGTCCGGACACGGCGGCGGCGCCGATTTCCAAATGGCGGGCGTTTTGCCGCAACCGGCGCGCCAAAGTTTCGCTTGTCCTGCTTTTGACAATGCTTACGCTCAGTCTGCTTGCCGACGTTTTGGCCAACGACAAACCGCTTTTGGCAAAATACCGGGGTGAATTTTACTTTCCGTTGTTTAAAACCTATACCGACCTGGATTTCGGCGGAGATTTTCCGACGCCGGCGGACTACGGCGATCCCTATCTGCGCAAAAATATCGAAGACAACGGCTGGATGCTGATGCCGCCGATACCTTTTTCTTTCAATACGGTTGACATGGAAATGAACGAGCCGACGCCGTCCGCGCCGTCGCGGCGGCACTGGCTCGGTACCGATGATGAGGGCCGGGATATTCTGGCGCGCATTTTGTACGGACTGCGACTGTCCATGGTGTTTGCTTTTCTGCTTACGTTTTTTTCCTCGCTGATCGGTGTTGCCGCCGGTGCGGTGCAAGGCTATTTCGGCGGCCGGCTGGATATTTTGATGCAGCGGTTTATCGAAATTTGGGAATCTTTGCCGCAGCTTTTTATCCTGATTATCGTTTCGAGTATTTTCCTGCCGTCTTTCTGGACGCTGCTGGCAATTCTGCTCTTCTTTTCCTGGACTTCGCTGACGGGAATGGTGCGGGCGGAGTTCATGCGCACCAGGAATTTTGAATTCGTCAAGGCGGCGAGGGTGCTCGGGGTCGGCAATCTGCGAATCATATACCGGCATATTCTGCCCAACGCTCTGGTTTCCGCCGTTACCTTCATTCCGTTCATTTTATCGGAAGCCGTGGTCGCGCTGACGGCGCTTGATTTTCTCGGGCTTGGATTGTCGCACGAATATCCGTCGCTGGGGGATCTGGTGCGACAGGGCAAGGATAATTTGCAGGCGCCGTGGATCGGCATTTCCATCTTCGTCGTCCTGTCCGTTTTGCTGACGCTGCTGATTTTTGTCGGCGAAGGCGTACGGGACGCTTTGGATACAAGGAAAAACCGCCGATGAAAGCCATGTTGGAAGTCAAAAATCTGTCAGTCTCGTTTAGCACCGGCGAGGGCGGATGTAATCAGGCGGTAGAGGATGTGTCTTTTTCCCTTGCGCCGGGAGAAGTGCTGGGAATTGTCGGCGAGTCCGGCTCGGGAAAATCCGTTACCGCGCTTTCCGTGCTGGGGCTGCTGCCATACCCCAAAGCCAAACTGGGAAAACAAACGTCAATCAGGTTCGAAGGGCGGGAACTGGCCGGGCTGGATGACGAAAACTACCGAAAAATCAGGGGAAACCGCATCGCGTATATTTTTCAGGAACCGATGTCCTCGCTCAACCCGCTGCACACGATTGAAAAACAGATTGCCGAAAGTCTGATTTTGCATCGCGGTTTTAACGAAAAAGAGGCGGAAAAAGAAGTTTTGCGGCTGTTGAAATTAACCGGTATTCAAAACGCGGAAAAACGGATGAAGTCCTATCCGTTTGAACTCTCGGGCGGTCAGCGGCAGCGGGTGATGATTGCCATGGCAATTGCCAACCGGCCGGATATTCTGATTGCGGACGAACCGACGACCGCGCTTGACGTAACTGTTCAGGAACAGATCATCAACCTATTGAATGAACTGAAGAAAAAGCTGAATATGTCCGTTATGTTTATCAGCCATGATCTGGCTGTAATCAGAAAAATCGCCGATCGCGTGCTGGTGATGAAAGACGGACGGGTGGTAGAAGAGGGAACGGTCAAACGGATTTTTGAAAATCCTTCCCATGCTTATACAAAAGATTTGATTAATGCGCATATGTTGCTGAAAAAGCAAAACAAAGAGGGAAAAGTTTTGCTCCGCGCGGAAAACGTCCGGGTTACTTTTCCGCTGAAGAAAAATCTGTGGGGAAAAACGGTTGAGGAGCTGAGAGCGGTCGACGGCGTTTCTTTTGAACTGCCTCAGGGAACGACGCTGGGAGTTGTCGGCGAATCCGGTTCGGGTAAAACCACTCTGGGATCGGCAATTGTCGGCTTGACGCCTTTTCAGGGCAATATCAGTTTCAACGACAGAAAATTGCAATTTTTGACGGCAAAAGAACGGCGCAATTTGAGCAAAAACATTCAAATAGTCTTTCAGGATCCGTACAATTCCCTGAATCCGCGGATGAATATTGAGGAAATCGTCAGCGAAGGGCTGCTTGTACACTATCCGCATCTGAGCCGGGAAGAGCGGCAGGAACGGGTTTTGCAGGTTTTGGCGGAAACGGGACTGCAAGTCTCTGATCTGGCTAAATATCCGCATGAATTTTCCGGCGGACAAAGGCAGAGAATTGCCATTGCCAGAGCTTTGATTCTGAAACCGCAATTGCTGATTTTGGACGAGCCGACGTCCGCGCTCGACGTAACGATTCAAGCGCAAATTATAAAATTGTTGTTGGAAATTCAACAAAAAAGAAACTTGAGTTATATTTTTATCTCGCATGACATGAATGCCGTACGGGCAATGTCGGACCGAATTATGGTCATGAAAGACGGTAAAGCGGTTGAAACAGGAAGCCGCGAGGATATTTTTGAGCATCCGAAGCAGGCATATACGCGAAAACTGATTGCTGCCGCAATCTGAGCAGACGCGGCGCAGTACGGCGTTTGATTTTTTTTCGGACGACCAAATGCCTGTACTCAGCTTACGAATACTTATTTTAAAAACTGTTGACGGATCGTTATTACAACGACAAAAAAGTTTTTTACGTGCAAAACCATGGCCCTTTGCCGAAGCGCGCATGCACAAGAAGCTAAAAGCTCAATTTGACACGAATATATCTTCAGAGCTTTTATGAATCGTCAGATCGGGAATTTTTATCTTGTCGGAAACCGGTACAATTTGTAAACATTATAAAAACTGCCGTTATTATCAGGTTTCGGCATTAAAAAACTTAGAGAAGACAAGCTTTGCGCTTCCGCTTATCGTTTCGCAGGGAAATTTTAGCGCAGATCGGGCAAAATGTGGAATAAAACAAAAGGCAGAAAACCACGATTTGAAAAAATTAAATAAACTTCCGCTAGTTGACGCAAGTTGTATTAACCATTCCGCACTTCGTTCGTCCAGCCCGAAGCTACGCAAGCCTTACGGCTGGGCTAGTATGTCTACATCTATCTGCTGACGCAGACGTTCGAATCATAAAAAACGGTATTCAAAAAGTATATTTGTCTCGGTTGAGCCTAAGAAACATCAAGCAGCAGACGTCATTTTTCCTTGTTGTAAGTTTTTCAGGAATCCGTTTTCCTTATCGTGCCGAAAATGTCTGGAAGTACGGCTGGCAGTCCGGAAAACAAAACAAGTTTAATTTTGCGCTTAAAAATAATTTTGTCCTTGTTCTGAACGCTGTTTTTGGTGCTTGTTTCAATATTTTTCTTTTGTTTATCAATCCGTTGTCTATAAAACAATAACTATACATAATACATATTATGCGACAAATATATATAATGGAAAAAGGGCGCTTTCTTGTTTCCGGAACATCGCACAATTGTTTGAAAAAACGATGTTTTTTTCTTTTCTTTATCAAAAAAATACCGGCAACGGAATCAATTTGCGCTTTCCTGTTGTATTTCTTTTTTGCGTTGAGCATTTCTTCTGTAAAATTTTCTAAGAAAGTTTTTTTTATCAGACGGCCGGAAAATTTTTCCCGCCTGTTTGATTGTTCAAAGGCTGGATTGTCAATCTGCCACGTTAAATATTTTCCACCGGCTTGCGCAAGCGGTATTAGCTGTTCCAAACCTCAATCGCCCGGCCCAAAAACTTCGCAAGCTTACGACTGCGCCGGAATGCCTGCATCTTCCTGCTTATACAGACGTTTTAAAAACATAAAAGAAAAGCGAATACGGCTTGTTTACCCGGTCATTATTCCCTGCCCGTCAAGTTCCGGCGGTATTTTTCCAGTGCTGAAAGCGGAGTTGTTTTGTCATGGTTTTGTAAAATTGTTAAGACAAAACCAAGTTTTTTTCTTAAAGTGCGATATTCCCGTTCCGACAGAAAAACCGATGTCTTTATCCGGCATCTGTTTTGTCTGCTGTCGAAGCTTCAAGATAATTCTCTTGTACTTTCCGTTATTAAACGCCCGTCCCTAAGATTTTTGTTGAGGCGTCGTCGGCAAATGCCGGTGCAATGTGTGTAAGCAGACAAATCGCTTAATGCGTACGAAAAGATTTTTTCCAAGCAGTGACTGTCTTAACTGATTATATGATATTTTTTTGACGAAAACCGCGCCAATGCGTCGGTTTTAATCGGCACGTTTCTCAGTTTGTATTTGGGGCGAACAAATTGCCGATGCCGGCCAGGGAATCCGTGGGCGAGCAACTGTACCGAATTGAAATTAAAGAAGGATATTGCAAAACGTTATACCGATAACGATAACAGCGGCTTGCCGCTTTTCCGGCTGTGTACCGGTAATCAGAATGTCAAAATTCTCTGCCGCCGTACCTCAATTTGAACCGGCGGCGGAATGAGGACTAAAACTTATACAGGACGAATGTCGCTTTATGCCCGCGCCGGGCGCAGTCCGCATTTTCTTTCTTTCATATCGATTTTTTCTTTAAGGCTGTCCATGTTGTCACCGAGTATGTCATGGCTCTGATGATCCGTATCCTTTTATGTTTTGTATATTCTCCGCGGATGTTTCTGTAAAATCTCTTTCCAAAATCTTCCTGCAAAAACAATGTGATATTTAAATCAAGACAGTTTGGCGCGCTTTTCCCTCTTTGTCGGCAATAAAGTTTTCCGTATAAAGCGGCTTAAGTTTTCCGTTTGCAAAAAACATCCCGCGAAAAGTAACAGAATGTCTTTATGATTGGACGCATGCGTAAGCAGGCAGATGCCGGCTCCGGCCCAGCCGTAAGTTTGCGAAGCTTTTCGGCCGGACGGTTGAGGTTCGGAACGGCTAACCGCCTGCGTCAACTTGCGGAAATTTATGCATTTGTTTCGCTTGCTGTTACTGTTCGTTGTTTTGGTTGAAAAACTTATTGTTCTTCGGAAAGCCGAACGGAACCAGTTTGCCGACTTGAGCACGATGTCCGAGCCAGGTCAGAAGTTCTTTTTCGGTACTGACGCCGCCGGAACGGTTAAAACTGAAACCGTCCGCTTCGTTGAAGAATTGAATGTCCGACAATCCTCCGTCTTTGTACTTTTGCAGCCCCACACCGCGTCCCCTGGCCAAAGTCGGTATTTCCTCGCTTTTGAAGACCAGCAGTTTGCGGTTGTCGCCGACGATGGCCACCATGTCACCGATAACTTTCAGGCAGAACATGGCCGCGTCGCCTTCGGAAACGTTCATGATTTTACGTCCGTTGCGGGTTTGGGCAATGATGTGGTTTTCGTCGATGATAAAGCCGTAACCGCGTTTTGACGCAATCAGATATGAGGCTTTCGGTTCAAAAACGAACATGGAAACGACTTCGTCGTTGTTGGCGACGTCGATCATCAGCCGCAGCGGTTGTCCGAACCCTCTTCCGCTCGGGATTTCGTTGGCCGCAACGTTGAAGAATTTGCCGGAACTGTCCATAATCACCAGTTTATCGGTCGTTTGTGCATGGAGTGCAATTTGCAGCGCGTCGTCGTCTTTGAACTTGAACTCGTCGGTGAGGCTGACGTGTCCTTTCAGACTGCGTATCCACCCTTTTTGCGACAAAATAACGGTGATCGGTTCTTTTTCGATCAGCGCTTCCAGCGGAACTTCAATTTCTTCCGCCACTTCGGAAAACTCCGTACGACGACGACCGAGCGCGGTTTTTTTGCCGAATTTTTCCTTCATCTGCCTGATTTCGGCCGCAATCGCCAGCCAGCGTTTGCCTTCGTCGCCGAGCAGCTCTTCCAATCCCGCTTTTTCTTCGGACAATTCGTCATATTCTTCACGAATCTGGCTTTCTTCCAGTTTACGCAGCGAACGAAGCTTCATGTTCAAAATGGCTTCCGACTGGTTGTCTGTCAGTTTGAACTCTTTCATCATGACGGCTTTGGGATCGTCTTCCTCACGGATAATTTGAATAATCCGGTCAAGGTTGAGGTAGGCAATCAGATAACCGCTTAAAATTTCCAAACGGTAATTGATTTTTTCCAGCCGGTAATTTGTACGCCGGATCAATACCGTATGACGATGATTTAAGAATTCGCGCAAAACTTCTTTGATTGACATCACCCGCGGAACGCCGTCGGAATCAAGAACGTTCATGTTGAGATTGAAACGGCTTTCAAGATCCGTTTGCTTAAACAAATGCTCCATCAGCAACCCGGCGTCGACCAGGCGGCTTTTGGGTTCCAGCACAATGCGGATGTCGTGCGAAGATTCGTCGCGGATGTCGCTTAACAGCGGAATTTTCTTTTCCAAAAGCAGCGAAGCGATTTTCTCCACCAGTTTGGCTTTGGGCACCATATAGGGAATTTCGGTGATGACGATCTGATATTGCCCGTGTCCCAGGTCTTCTTTTTCCCATTTGGCACGGATGCGGAAAACGCCCTTCCCTTGGCGGTACGCGTCCAAAATGTTTTCAAACTTATCAATAATGTATCCGCCGGTCGGAAAATCGGGGCCTTTTATTTTTCGCACCAAGGGTTCGATTTCGCATTCGGGATTTTCGATCAGGTACAGCAGCGCGTCGCAGACTTCACTCAAATTGTGCGGCGGGATGTTGGTGGCCATGCCGACGGCAATGCCGGCAGAGCCGTTGCACAACAGATTCGGCACCATTGAGGGCATGACAACCGGTTCGCTTTCCTCGCCGTCATAGGTTTCCATGAAGTCGACGGCGTTGTCGTTTAACCCTTCCATCATTGCAATTGCAAATTCGGTCAGCCGGGCTTCCGTGTAACGCATGGCGGCCGCGCCGTCGCCGTCGATGTTGCCGAAGTTGCCCTGCCCGTCGACCAACGGATAACGGACGGAAAAATCCTGCGCCAGCCGAACCATGGCGCCGTATACGGCACTGTCGCCGTGAGGATGGTATTTACCGATGACGTCGCCGACCACGCGGGCGCACTTCTTAAAACCTGATTTCGGGTCAAGATGAAGCTGGCGCATGGCGTATAGCAGCCGGCGGTGAACCGGTTTCAAACCGTCGCGGACGTCCGGCAGCGAACGGGAAACAATGGTCGACATCGCATATGAGAGATAACGTTTGCTGAGTTCTTCGGCCAGCTGTACGTCTTTTATTTTTTCTTCGTTTTCCTGCATTTTTTCTCTTATAAGTCCAGATTTGCCAGCAAGTTAGCACGGTTTTGCGGGAATTTCAAGCCGTGTATTTGAAAAAAGTTCTTGGTGAGGAAAAAGCCGGTCATTTTCAGCAAGTCGGCCATTTCTCCGCGGTTCGGAAAATAGTTTTTATCCACAATGAAATGCGGGTAGCGATATAGCCGGGCGGCATACGGCGCGCCGGACTCCCGGCATACGGCGCGGCCGCTTTTGGGCGAAACATATGCCAGGTTTTCCCGGCTCCCGGTGACGGCGCACTCGCTTAAGTCCAGTCCGATGCCGAGATATTCAAGCAGATAAAATTCAAAGAAACAATAATGAGTAAGCCAGTTTTCTTCATCTACCAGATCAAAAAAACTCTCGATATAATAGTAAAACCTTTCCAGATTTTCCTTTTCCGGCAGACAGGCGGCGCACAGGGAACACAGGGACGAAAGCGCCGCCAGTTTGGCGGGCGAATTCATAAAGCTGACGGCCGTCGGCGCCAACAGCTCCGTTTTTAAGCTGAGCATATTTTCTTCGATCCGCGCATAAGCGTCGACGGAAATCCGGTTGCCGGGTTGGTAGATGCCGGCGTTCTTTTTGCTGCCGCCGCCTTTGACAAACCCGCCGATCAGTCCGTGTTCTTTGGTTATCACGTTGACAATCAAAGAATTTTCCCCGTAACGGCGGATGGCGGCAATGTATCCTTCGTCTTTAAACTGCATTTGTATTCCCCGTTGTTGATTTTTATCATAACTATCCGGTTGACTTATTGCAATAAAAACCATACGATAAGAAACAATTACGTAACAATTTTAAAATTATTCTGCATATGAAAAGGTTTTCATTGTTTGCCGCCAACCTTGCCGGAACGGCAGTTTTGGCCGATCTTGTTCGTTATCTGCAAGCCTCAACCGTTACCAGACTGTTGATTCTGCTGATAGTTATCGCAATTATCGCTTATTTTTGCTGGTCGGGAGGCAAAGACGAAAAAAGCGGTTGTTTTTACGTTTTCGTCGGCGCTTCTCTTACGATCATGGATTTGCTGATTTTGACCGAACATTCCTCCCTGATGTCTTATGCGGCCGAAATTATTGTTTTGTTTTTGACCAATGCTTTCGTTTATTGGGTGTTGGAAGGGATTTTGACGTCATCTTCCGACGAACGACAACCGCCGAAAACTTCCTGATTTCCGCCTCCATGCGTCTTAAAAGCCCCGGTCTTTTCGATCCGGGGCTTTTTTCTTTGGAAACAAAGGACTAATAGTCAGAAATAATGGTTTTGGTAATCTTGTCATAAGCCATCAGTTCGGAAATGACCCGTTTCATATCCTTTAAAGCAATTGAGTTGGGGCCATCCGAGAGCGCTTTGTCCGGATTTTCGTGCGTTTCCATAAAGACGGCGGCCACGCCGACGGCAACCGCGGCCCGTGCCAGCACCGGCGCAAACTCCCGCTGACCGCCGGAACATCCGCCGAGTCCGCCCGGCTGTTGAACCGAGTGGGTGGCGTCAAAGATGATCGGACAACCGGTGTCTTTGGCCATTTGCGGAAAAGCGCGCATGTCGGTCACCAGCGTATTGTAGCCGAAACAGGTACCCCGTTCCGTCAGACAGACGTTCGGATTGCCGCTGTCAACCGATTTCATGACCAGGTTTTTCATGTCCCAAGGTGCCAAAAACTGCCCTTTTTTAATATTGATGATTTTACCGGTCTGAGCGGCAGCGATTACCAGATCCGTCTGCCGGCACAAAAAGGCGGGAATTTGCAGCATATCGACATGTTCGGCGGCAATTGCGCATTGTTCTCTTTCATGAACGTCGGTCAAAATCGGGCAGCCGTACAGTTTTTTGATTTCGTCAAAGGTTTTCATGCCTTCTTCAATGCCGACGCCGCGCGGCGATCTCAGCGAGGTGCGGTTGGCCTTGTCATAGGAAGCTTTGAAAATATAGTTAACGCCGAGCTCTTTGGTCATTTCCACCATGGCGCCGGCAATGTCGACGGCATGCTGCCGGCTTTCGATCTGGCAGGGACCGGCAATGATTGCCAGCGGCAGTTTATTGCCGATTTCAAAGTTTCCGATTTTGATCGTTTTTTGGTTTTCCATCAGTTTTTCCTTTTATCTTGGGGTTAAAAAGTCCATTTCAACCATGCGAACAGAACGTTGCCGTCGTTTTTGACGCCGGGAATGTAGGCTGCCTGCAATGACAGACGCTGGTATGTCAGGCTGGCAATCGGCAGCGGCAGCGGAACCGGGATATACATGTATTCTTCCCGCTGGGTCAGGCTGAGCGTGTAACCGACGCCGACTTTCCAGTCGCCGGAATTGTCCAGGTCCCAGTTGTAGAGATAGGCATAGCCGGCAATCGTTTCCAAATAGAAGTTGGAATCTTTGAAGGCCATGGCGTAAACGCCGTGCCATTCGTTGCCTTCCCAAAAACTGCGGCCGAAACCGATACCCCACGGCTCCTCGTTGTATTTGTCAATATGCTCCTGATCGTAAAACAGGCGGTTGTGCCAGGTACGGACGGGAACGTAAAGATCGTTGTTGCCGCAGCTTAAGGCATATTTTGCGTTTTCAAACGCCCGGCCGAAAAAATCGCCGATTGTTCCGGCCCGGGCCGGGAGCGCAAACAGCGCCAAAAATGCAATAGTCAGTATTTTCTTTTTCATAATGCTTTCTTTTGGTTAAATGATTCTCCGATTTAATTACAAAAGGCGGCTGTTGTCAATCGCGGCTTTCACGAAAGCCACAAACAACGGGTGCGGGGCAAACGGCTTGGACTTCAGTTCCGGATGAAACTGCACGCCGACAAACCACGGATGCTCCGGCCGCTCGACTATTTCCGGAAGTTTGCCGTCCGGAGATTTACCGGTTATTAGCATACCTGATTTGCGAAGTAAAGACTCATATTTGATATTTACCTCATAACGGTGCCGGTGCCGTTCGCTGATTTCGCCGCAGCCGTATATCGCGGCGGCTTTCGAGCCGGGCGTAAGCACGCAGGGATAGGCGCCGAGCCGCATGGTGCCGCCCAAGTCGCCGTTTTGGCTACGGATTTCCCGCGCGCCGTCCTTGTCCCATTCCGTCATCAGCCCGACCACGGCTTCGCATTCGGGATCCAGTTCCGTGCTGCCGGCGTTTTTAATGCCGGCTATGTTGCGCATGGTTTCGATTACCGCCATTTGCATGCCGAAACAAATGCCGAACCAGGGAATGCTGTTTTCCCGGGCATAGCGGACGGCGGCAATTTTGCCTTCGGTGCCGCGGCTGCCGAAACCTCCCGGCACCAGAATGCCGCTGACGTCCGAAAGATGTTCGGCGGCGCCGTCTTTTTCCACGTCTTCGGCATCCACCCATTTGATTTTGACTTTGAAACGGTTGGCAATGCCGCCGTGGGCGAGCGCTTCGTTTAAAGATTTGTAGGCTTCGAGCAGCTGATATTTGCCGACGACGGCGATCCGCACTTCTCCTTCCGGATTTTCCATCACTTCGGTAATTTGCCGCCACTTGTCCAGATCCGCTGCCGGGGCGTCCAGCCCGAAATATTTGCAGACTTCCGCATCCAGCCCTTCCCGGGAATAGGCCGTCGGCACGTGGTAAATGGACCGGGCGTCGAGCGCGGCGATCACCCTCTCCTCGCGCACGTTGCAGAACTGCGCGATTTTGCGTTTTTCGTTTTGGGGAATTTCCACTTGCGAACGGCACAGCAGAATATCGGGCTGAATGCCGTATTCCTGCAATTGTTTGACCGAATGCTGGGTCGGTTTGGTTTTCAGTTCTCCGGCGGTCGGAATATAGGGCAGCAGCGTCAGATGTACAAACATCGTCCGTTCACGCCCGAGTTCATATGCCAGCTGGCGGATCGTTTCCAGATAAGGCTGCCCTTCAATGTCGCCGACGGTTCCCCCGATTTCGCACAAGACAAAATCTTCGTCCGTCAGGTCGGAAAGGATAAAGCTTTTGATTTCGTTGGTCACGTGCGGAATTACCTGAATGGTGGCGCCGAGGTAGTCGCCGCGGCGTTCCCTGTCGAGCACCCGTTGATAGATTTTGCCGGAAGTCACGCTGTCGTGCCGGGTGGCGGGAATGCCGGAAAAACGTTCGTAATGTCCCAAATCCAGATCGGCTTCGGTACCGTCGTCGGTTACGAAAACCTCACCGTGCTGACACGGGTTCATGGTGCCGGGGTCAACGTTAAGGTAGGGATCCAGCTTGCGCAGGCGGACCTTGAAGCCCCTTGCCTGCAGCACCGCTGCCAGCGAGGCGGAAGCCAGTCCTTTGCCCAAAGACGACACGACGCCGCCGGTGATAAAAATGAATTTCGTTTTCCGGTTCAAGTTCTCAGTCATGGTTTAAAAATTCCCGTAAATATAAAAAGTTTTCCGTATTTTAAAGTGACAAAGGCACCTTCGTTAAAAAAGGTGCCTTTTGATCGCCGCATTGCCGCGCATTTATTTTTCCGCTACCGGAGCGCTCGGTGCCGCAGGAGCCGCCGGTTCGGCAGGCGCCGCTTCGGCGGGGACGGAAGCTTCCGCCGCCGGCTTGTCGAGAATGGACCGGCCGACGGTGTTGCCGTGATCCTTGTAATAAAGGGAAAGCGACAGGCTGGGCAGAAAAAACAGCGTGGCCATAATCGCCGTCAGACGGGTCAGCAGATTGCCGGTGCCGCGGGCGGTCAGGAAATTGCCGGCGCCCGAACCGCCGCCGAGCCCGTCAAGGGCGCCGCCGCCGGAACGCTGCAGCAAAATCAGGGCAACCAGAAAAATGGCAACCAGCAGATGAACAACTAATAAAACCGTACTCATTCTATTTTGATCCTTATTGAAAATCTGTTAACAAACGGATTTGGCAATTGCCAGGAAATCCTGCGCTTTCAGGCTGGCGCCGCCGATCAGGGCACCGTCGACATCGGGCAGCGACAGAAATTCCTTGGCGTTGGAAGGTTTGACCGAACCGCCGTAAAGAATACGCATTTTGTTGGCAACGCCTTTGCCGAGCTTTTTCGCCAACACTTTGCGGACGGCCGCATGGACTTCTTCAACGTCTTCGGGAGTCGGGGTTTTGCCGGTGCCGATGGCCCAAACCGGCTCATAGGCGATGACGGTGTTGGCGGCGTCGGCGTTTTCCGGCACCGAACCCATAATCTGTTCGGCGCAGACTTCAATGGTCTTGCCTTCGTCGCGCTGTTTTTCCGTTTCGCCGATGCAAATAATTGTTTTTAAACCGTTCTCGTAAGCGGCAGCCGCTTTTTGGGCAACCAGCTCGCTGGTTTCAAAGTGGTCGGCGCGGCGTTCGGAATGGCCGAGAATAACGTAAGTGCAGCCGATATCCGTCAGCATGGCCGGGCTGATGTCGCCGGTGTGAGCGCCCTTGACCGCAAAATGGGCATCTTGCGCACCGAGCGCGACCTTGGCACCGCGCAGCGCTTTTTTAACCTGATAAAGCAGCGTAAACGGCGGACAAACAAGAAATTCGCATGCCGGTTTGCCCAGTTTCTTTACTTCGGCGGCAACTTCTCTGGCCAGCGCAACTCCGTCTTCGGAGAGGCCGTTCATTTTCCAGTTGCCGGCAATCATGATTTTTCTAGCCATTATTTTTTCCTTAAGATGTTTTAATGTTGCCGCAAAATTAGCATACTAAAAAAAACTTTTCAACATTAATATTTTGCAATTGCATATATTAAGAAATCTATTATATTCTACTGATCGGTTTAATAAAATAATATTGCAGGACATAATTTAAAATGATTACCAAGTTACGCAAGGCGCAGGATTCGTGGGTCGCAAAGAGCATTTTGGTGCTGACCGCGCTCAGTTTCATGTCTTTATTCGGAATTTCAGGCTACATCAACGGCGCTGCCGGCAATCGGGCGGTGATCAAAGTCAACGACCGCACGGTGAGCCAGCTTGAGGTCAACCAGCAGCTGGATCAGGAAATCCGAACCGCGCAGAAACTGTTCGGCGACATTGAAATTACCGACGAAATCCGCAATCAGATGCTGGCCGGACTGGTGCAGCGGGACTTGAATTCCATGATCACCGAAGAAACGGCGGCGAAAAACAAAGTTTCCGTCAGCGACGCTCTGGTACGCAACATTATTTTCTCGCAGGTTCAGTTCCTGGACGATGACGGTCAGTTCAGCAGAGAGCGGCTGAACTATTTCCTTTCCCAGTCCAACTGGAGCGAACAGCAATATGTAGACACCATCCGCAGCGATCTGAAAAAGCAGTATCTGGTGCAGAATCCGGCGTCCGGTTTCAACGTTCCGGCAGTTCTGAAAAAATATGCGGCCGCAGCCGAAGCCCAGCGGAAAGTTTTCAAATACATATCCGTCGACGACAGGGACGCGGTGATTGACCGGGAAATTTCGGAAGAGGAAATCAACCAGTATTACAACGACTTCGGCACGGAATTTGTCGAGCCGGAAACCCGTGACGCCGAATTTGTCGTGCTCTCGACCGAAGACATTGCCAAACACATTGAAGTCACCGAAGACGAGATCGACGAATATTACAAAAGCAACCTGAGTCAATTCGTTACGCCGGAAACCCGCAACGTTCTGCAAATGCTGTTTGAAAACGAAGAAGATGCAAAGGCGGCCAAAGCCGCCCTCGACAACGGCGCCGACTTTTATCAGGTGGCACGTGAAAAAGCCGGGCAGACGGACGAGGAAACCAATCTTGAATATGTTTCCGAAGACATGCTGATCGGCGACGCCGGGGCGAAAGTGTTTGCCGCGGCGAAGAACGAGGCGGTTGGTCCGATACCGTCCGAACTCGGCTGGCATATCATGAAAGCAACCGACATTAAAGCCGGCTCCAAGGAAGACGAAAGCAAGGTAAAAAAGCAAATTGCGCAGACGATTGCCAACGAGAAGGTTTATGAGGTCGCTTATGACATCATAAACGGCATTGAAGACAAAATCGGAGCCGGCAGTTCGCTTGAAGAAATCGCCGAAGACATGGGCGTCAAAACCTATCGCGTCAAAGGCATGAAAGAGAACGGCGAAGCCGCTTCCCTGCCCGGTTCGTACGCTTCGGTCCTTACCGGTTCGGATTTCATAGACGCCGTATTTTCCTATAACAAAGGCGAAATTTCACAGGCGGTGGAAACCGACGAAGGCTTTGTCTTCGTCAAAGTCGACAACATTACCGACAGTCATCCGCAGTCGATTGAAACGGCGTTGCCCAAAATCAAAAAAATGTGGAGGGAAAACGAAAAATCCGCCATCACTCAGGAACTGATCAACGACGTGATGCACGACCTGGAAAGCGGAGACGACATCAGTGAAGCCGCCGGCCGTTATAATCTTAAAGTCGTAACCACGGAACCGTTGACCCGCAGCCAGAGCTTTGCCGGTTTGTCCCAGCCGCAGATGCTGGAGCTGTTCAACGACGCCGCCCGGACGCCGAAGCAGATTGATCGGGAAACGCAGCATATTATCGCCGTTGCCGGCAAAGATGCCAAACCGCGCAAGCTGTCGGCCGAGGAAACGGATATCATTGCCGGCCGGCTCAATCTGGACCTGACGCAGGAAGCTGCCGCCGCACTGATTGACAGCTACGGCAAAGATTACGACATACGGGTCAAATACCGTTTGCTGGGCTTGGCCGACTGAGCTGCCGCAAAAAGAAAAAGCCGCCCGCTTTTGCCGGCGGCTTTTTTATATACCGATCCCCCGGTTAGGCCGGGAGTTTTTTTACAACAGGAAAAACGGTAAAAAAATCTGCCCTGCAAAAATCCGTTTAGCCGTTTTCTTTTTTACTACCCGTCAGCATAAACTGAAAACGGTTCGGCAGCGGAATCTCTCTATATATAAAAGCTCAGAAACGATCAGGGCGGAGAAATAACAAAACTGTTGAAAAAATATCGGAAACAACATTTTTCTGTTGCTTTTTACGACAGTAAGAATATAAATAGAATACCTTTTGCGGGTATAATTCAATGGTAGAATGAGAGCTTCCCAAGCTTTTAATGCGGGTTCGATTCCCGTTACCCGCTCCAAATTTTCCACACAATCAATACTGAGGGGATCGAACTCGGAAGGGCCGGAGGCGGTCAAACAGTCCTGTGAACTGTTTGACAACGACGGGCGTAGGTTGACAGCCTGAGCACAAACGGCGGCAGCCGTTTCGGGCGAAGCCGGCAACCGAGCTGCGAGCGGCAGTGCCGCGCATTCCTGTTACCCGCTCCAAATTTTCCACACAATCAATGCTGAGGGGATCGAACCCGGGAGGGCCGGAGGCGGCAGAATTTATATTGTTGACACTGCGTCGGTGCGGGTATAGTCTGATTTTATGAAAAAATGCTTTTACATAACCGCCATTGTCCTGTTTCTGGCGCTTCAGTTTTTTTCCTTAAATCATTTGTATGATTCGGGGCATTTTTTTGTACACGATTCAAACTGCGAGCAATGTCGGTTCCTGGATCAGTCCGGCAGTGCGGGTGTTCCCGACGAGATTGAACCGGAACAAGCTTTCGTTGTTTATCTGCCAATGCCGGAAACGAACGTTTTATCGGTTTATAAGCCGTGTTTTTTCGCCTATTTCGGTCAGGCGCCTCCATACCTGATTTAAATTATGTAAAATTTTGTCGTATCAATAATTTAAATCAGAAAGAAAAATGAATAATTTAAATGTTTACGGCGGTTTGACCGCCATAAATGATTTTCTTAATCCTGAAAATCATTTGACACCTCTTGTCGAATTACCCTCTTCTCTTAATCCTTTTTTGGCTGACGGAATTCATATTTATATCAAAATGCAGACCTTTCTTCCTTTGATGAACGTAAAATCCGTTCCGGCATACGAGATGTTGAAAAACGACGTCCAACCCAAACGCCGATTGGCAGAATCTTCTTCCGGAAATATGGCATTTTCATTGTCCGTCTTGAGCCGCTGTTTTGGTTATGAGAAGACGAGAGCCGTCATTTCGCACGAAACCAACCGGGAAAAGGTGCAGATGCTTTTACTGGCCGGTACGGAAATATGGGTTAATAAAGAACCGATCTGCCCCGACCCGCATTCGGATGAAAGCGGAATCCGCATTGCCGAAAAGACGGCTCACCGCTCCGGCTGGAAAAACCTCAATCAATATGCCAACCCGGATAATCCGGGTGGACATTATGAATTTTGCGGACAGCAAATCCTGAAACAATTAAACAACGACATCCGTATTTTCTGCACCTCTCTCGGCACCACGGGAAGCCTGTGCGGCATTGCCCGGGCATTAAAGAAGAAAACCGAAGCCCGGTGCATAGGTGTGGCAAGGAAACCAAACAATCCTGTTCCCGGTCCGAGGACCTTAAATTTGTTAAAAATGATAGATTTTGACTGGCAGCAGCAGACAGATGACGTTGTCGAAGAAGGGACAGTCCACGCCTATGACCAAAGCATGCGGTTGTGTCGCGCCGGAATCCTTGCCGGTCCGAGTACCGGGCTTGCGCTTGCCGGACTGTTGAAATATCTGCGTCGGGAAAAACTGAAAAACGATTTTGCCGGTCTGAAGAACGGCCGCCCTGAAATAAATTGCGTTATATTGGCCTGTGACTTGCCTTTTCTGTATTTGGACGAATATTTTAAATATCTCCCGCGCAAACGTTTTCCCAAAATCTTTCATCAGGAACTCTTGTCTGCCCGCATTGATTTTCAAAAGCCTCGTCGGCCGCAAACGGAAATTTCCGCCTCGGGAACGATCAAACTTGTTTTTGGCTGCGGTGCCGCCAGTCTGCAGCATAGGCTGAACGACGGAGAAAAAAGCGAAACAAACGCAAAAGCAATCATCATCGACATCCGAAACAAAGAGCTTTTTGCCGGCGGTCATATACCGTGCAGCATCAATATTGAAGAAAACACGCTGCTCAAAACGATGGACGAACGGTCGGAACAGATGCAGGACAAACAAATTGTTTTGGTTTGCGACTATGGCGAAAAGGCGTACTTCTATGCCCGTATCCTGAGGGACAAAGGATATGACTGTCGTTCCCTGCACGGCGGGCTCGTCCGCTGGTCGGAGCTTAATTATCCGCGTATTTCCGCAACTTGTACGCTCGGGAGATGACGGATTATCCGCTTTTCCGGGATTCTTGTCGGCGGCATACCGTGAAGTATCCGGAACCTGCAATCGCTGCAGTGGCAAAACGTCCGTATTCGCAGGCCGACATCGTTTTATAGAGAGATTGGCTGATAGTAACAACATTATGAAAACGCCGGTCGTCATTATAAGTGGCGTGATGAAGCATGCCGACCGTTTAACAGGCCGTATCATGACTTAGGAAACAGCGGATTTTGCGGCGCAGGGAATATTCCGGATTGCTTTTCGATAAAAAATGAAGTAAAATATCAACAGTTTTATTTATAAGGAAACGCCGATGGATCTCAAAGACAAACTCAGTCACAAATGGCGTCAAATGACGTTGATCGCAGGCGTTGTCCTGCTCTCGTCGATGACGGTGCAGGCTCAAAACACGTCCGAACAGAATCGAAAAGAAACGCCGAAAGCCTATTTCAGTCCCAAGCAACTGGCTTCCGCGTTGTCTGCCATCAATGCCGACGACAAACAAGCGGACATATTCCTGGAAGCTTATTTGCAGAAGCTTGACCCGCAGGGACAAATTTCTCCGGGCGATCTGGTTCAGGTTTTCAAGGAATCGGGAATAGACAAAGACGAAGCGGTAAAAATGTCGGAAGTTTTGCTGTCGCCGCAAAAGCAGCCTTCCTCCCGCGGCTATGACTTCGGTTCTTACGATCTCAGTTTCGCCATCGACGGCAACGGCAATCTTTCCTCTTTAATTTTCAACGGTGACAAAAAAATTGACGATCGCGACATTGATGCCGTGCATAAAGCCCGCTGCCGTCACCGCGGGTTGGCCGCGGACGATAACAGTGAACGTTTCCAATCGTCGCAATTGCTCGGCAAAATGTTGGTGCGGCAGGTGATTTTGGAAAAACGGAAAGACGGACGGACGGTTCCGAACGGCGACAAATTCCTGCAAAATTTTGACAGGGAATTGCAGCAAAACGGTTTGGAAATAGGCCGGGACGGAAAATTGCACGGTATTGAAGCAAGCAAAAACAAACCTCTGCTGACGGAAAAAGACCTTTACAATCAGTATCTGATGAAAAGGCAGCAGGAGATGAAAAAGTTTTACGAATAGGGAATTTGCACTTGCTTCAAACAGCAACTTGTGTTAAGTGATGTTCTCTTAAACAATTATTCTAAAATTTTTTTGCAATGAAGTATCTGAAAATCAATGAACAACTGGAACTGTTGAAAAACAAACGGTTCGACGAGTTAATCGCGTACGCGAAGGAGCACAACCTCAACCAGAGAGTCGTTCAGGCCCTGCTCTCTCAGCTTAAAGAACTGACGGAAGAAAAGCAATCCGCTGTTTCCATTCATTAACGCAGATCAACATGCACCGCTTTTTTGCCGACGGCAAAAAAGCGGTTTTTTATATACCCAAAACCACGTGCCTGGCACATGGTTCTAAAGAGCTTACAGCTTGCGAATGAAAAACTCCTTTTATTGTAAAGAAGACGGTCCGGCAACAGTCGTATAGAAAAGTAAAGGAGTTTTAATGGCACGCACGACGTGAAATTCCAAAACACCATGTTGTCTTTGCCCCGAAATAGCACAGAAAGGCGTTTTGCGGCGGCCGTCGTCTGAAAATCAGAGCAGTATTCAGGGGACTATGTCGATATTACCGGAAAGAATATCCCAAAGACAGCCGGGTATATACGAAATCAACTTAAAGAAGATGCAAAGCAAAGTCAGTAACTATGGATCTTGCCCCGTTTACGGAGAGTCAAGTAATCTTTGCCCCGTCAAACCGTCATGTACCCTGAAGGCATTTGCCGGCACCTTGAGAGGGTATACCCGCGTATGAAACCCCGCCTTTACTCAGGCTGGTTCCTTTTTACCGGGCATTTGTTGATAAAGAGTTTATCGGGTTGAATTTTCAAACATCTACGTTAACATCATACATATCATTTGCTGAGGAGAAGCGACATGGCTACGTTAAAACAGGTTTCGCAGGATTTTGACCGTTGTTTTCGGTACCGGCGTTTTCCTTCTTTCCGGCTGGCTCCTTTGATTATTCTGATTTTTTGCGGACTGGTGTTGCTGGGCAGTTTGTTTTTTGAATTTGATCAGAATGAACTTTTTTATTATCCGACCTGGAAATATTCTCTCTTTATCAAGCTGCTGCCAAAAATTGTGCTTCTCATTTGGATTGTTCGCTACAATATCCGTCATAAGGTACAGACCGCTGATAATGATTATAACAGGTTTTGGTATTTTGTTTCCTTTTTATTCCTGATCCTGTTTTTCGGTCTTCTTTTCTTTTTGTTCAAGGAGTGGGTCGGTTTGCTGGCAAATTTTGCAATAACTTCGCTTTCCGGTAAAGTTTCAATCGATGTTCTCTCGTTCTTTATTTTTTCGCTGCCGGCAATTATCGTTACCGCCTATTTTCAGCTGGTGATTTCAAACCAGATTACGCTGCTTATCGTCAACACTTTCGGGAGAAGAAAATGAAAAAAATATTGATCGCTTTATCCTTTATTATCTTTACCGCCGCCTGCGGACCGATCTGATGAACAGGTATTTGAGCTGTCTGCGCTTAAACGCCGTTTTGTTCTGCAAAATTTTTACCTGCGGATTCCTCGGTCAAAAGGATTATGCGGAAGGTTATGACAATGTTGCGGAAAATTACGACGACAACTGGCTTTGCCATATCAAGCCATGTACGCAAAATTTTCTCGACAGACTGCCGCCGCTGCAATCGGACAAACCGATTGTCGATCTCGGATGCGGAACGGGCTTTTCAACCGAATGGCTGACAAAACGCTATGATAACCCGGTCACGGGGGTTGACATCTCTGCCGGCATGTTGAAACAGGCCGCTAAAAAAATGCCGCAAACACAATTTGTTCATGCCGACATGCTGGATTATCTGCGGAAACTTCCGGCAGAAAGCCGGACGATGATCTGCTCGGCATGGGCAATCGGCTATTCCGATCCGAAACGGATTGCCGAAGAAGCCTGCCGCGTCTTGGAAGCGAAAGGCGTTTTCGCCTTCATCGTCAATACGGCAGATACTTTGCCCAGAGTCTTTGACGCTTTCCGACGTACCATGTACAATTATCCGCAAAAGGTGAAAAAACTGTTGTGGCCGAAGTTTCCCAAAGACTTTTCCTTCGTTGACGATAAGCGGTTTGAAACGCTTTATCAACATAAGGACAGCATGAAAATCCATCTCCGGGAAGAAGATTTTTCCGACTGGTTGTTCAAAACGGGCATTATGGCCGGTTTTGAAAAAGTATTGGATACGGATCTTTTCAAAAAGGAACTGAAAAAGAGCACCGCGGAACTCTGTCATCGTCACATTATCGGTATTTACAGGAAAAAATGAATGCTTGGAAAATTAAAACAGATAATTATGCTGCTGCGGATTATGGCCACCCCGCAAATAACCCGGCCGCCGCTTTCCGTTTTGCAGGAATTGCGCAAACGGGGCAAAAAGCGCCTGCCTTCCGCCGTTTGGCAGGAAATTGACGATAACCGGAAATTGAAAACCTCAACCTTCGCTTTTGCCCGTGAACTGCTTTCTTCGGAGTGTATTTCCCGTCATGACGGAAAGTATGTTGTCAATTCCTTTTTGCCTCCCTTCCCCGGCCGCGCTTATGAGCGGATGTTTACCAACCTTTTGTCCGGCCGGAAGCTTTCGCCGGTATCCGCTTATATCGCCGTCACCAAGGAATGCCCCTATAACTGCTGGCATTGCAGTTTCAAAGGCCACGTAAAACCCGATCTGCCGACCTCCCGGCAGCTTGTTCTCATTGACGATTTGTGCCGGCTGGGCGCAAGCATCATCGGATTTACCGGCGGCGAACCGCTGCAGCATAAAAACATTGCCGATCTGATAAAACGCGCGGCAACCGGCGGTGCGGCCGTTATATTGTTCACAACCGGTTGCGGGCTTGACGAGGAACGGGCGCGGAAATTGAAAAAAGCGGGATTATGGGCAATATGCTTCAGTCTTGACAGTTCCGAACCGGAGATCCATAACCGGCTTCGCGGCCGGAAAACGGCCTTTGATGAGGTGATGAGCGCCGTGAAGGCGGCTAAAGGCGCCGGTTTGTATACAATGGTTTCTTCTGTAGCCACTCCCCGTTTTATGCAGACGGAAGATTATCGCAATATTTATCAACTGGCGGTCAAACTGAAAGTAAACGAATATCGGATTGTTGAGGCAATGCCTTGCGGAAAGCTGCTTGACAATGATGAAACGGTTATTTCGGCCGAAGACGTCAAAACGCTGCGGGCTTTTCACCGGCAGATCAACAGCCGCTCTCCGCGAACCAAAGTATGCGCGTTTAATCAGATAGAGAGTCCGGAACTGTTCGGCTGCGGCGCCGGAACTCAGCATATGTTCATTGACAATGCTGGAGAAGTCTGTCCCTGCGACTTTACGCCTCTCAGTTTCGGTAATGTTGTGCGGGAGCCGCTCGAAACCGTTTGGCTGCGAATGAACGAAGCTTTTATGCTGCCGAGAAGACACTGCTTTATTCAGAAAAACCATCGTCTGATTGCCGAAAAAATCCGTGCCGATAATATGCGGGTGCCGCTTGACGTAAACAGCAGTCTGGAAATCTGCCGACAATGTCCGTTTGATGAAATGCCGGACTATTTCAAAACGGTATATAAGCCGTAATTGCATTCGTTCGACCCCGGCAAAGCCGTTTTTGCCGGGGTCGACTTTTCGCTTTTTACCGAATGTTTTTATCTGTTTCTTCTGTTTTGTTTCCTGCTGTTTCAAACAAAGAAGGAAAATGCGTTTTTATTTTTTCCTCAAGTTCCCTCTTCTTTTTTTCGTCTTTTATTCTGTCATATCTGTAGCTTAAGACGTTCAGAATTCCTTCATTGGTCAAACAGCTGCTACCGTCATTTTTGGTTACACTGTAGCCTTCTGCGGTTAAAAGTTCAACGGCATCATCAAGTGAATGGAAATTTTGTTCATCCTGCCGTTCTTTTCTTAATTTTGCAAGCTCTTTTTCCTGCCTTTTGTTCAAGGCGGATTTCTGTTCCAGTTCGTTTAATATCTTTTCATATTTTGCAATATGTCTGCCGGCAGAGATGTTTTTCCCCTTAATCAGTTTATCCATTTGTTTTATCAGAGCCCGGCAATTTTCCTTCCACTGTTTTTCGTTAAGCCCCGAAATATTTTCCAGTTTTTCCGAAAATCCGTCTTTGTCAAATTTTTTGGCTTTGGCTGCGATTAAAAGTGTGTTTCTTACGGTCATGTTATCCACCTCTCTGTAAAATAAAAAAATTATACTACATTCAATAATATTGTAAACCCGGTTCTCAAAGCTTTCGCGAATCTCCCGATTTCTCTCGTCCGGACAAAGATACGCTTACGGTAAAAAAAAAGCCCTCACGGATGAGGGCTTTTTTATCTGGGGCGAAAGATGAGACTCGAACTCACGACACCCGGTACCACAAACCGGTACTCTAACCAACTGAGCTACTTTCGCCATTGTCTTGAAAAGACTTTTACAAAATCCGCGGCGGAAAGTCAAGCGAAAAAACAACAAATTTATAAAAAATAAAAGCAACGAACCGCAGTTATCGGTGGAACAGTTTGTCAATATCCTTTAATTTCAATTCGATATAGGTCGGACGACCGTGATTGCACTGGCCGGAATTGGGGGTTTGTTCCATTTCCCGCAGCAAGTGGTTCATTTCCGCCAGGTTGAGGCTGCGCCCTGCCCGTACGGAACCGTGGCAGGCCATAGTGGCGACGATATGGTTCAGTTTTTCCGTCAAAGCGAAATCGCTGCCCCATTCCGCTATCTGTTCGGCCAAATCATGAACCAGCTTTTGTGTGTCGCAGTCTTTGATTAAGGCCGGAATTTCCCGGACAATTACCGCCGAAGGGCCGAACTCTTCCACCGACAATCCCAGCTGGTCAAGATTTTCCGCATTTTCCAGCAGGCGTTGTTTGTCGCAAGCGTCCAATTCGACGATTTCGGGAATCAGCAGCATCTGGGTTGCCGGTTTGCGCCCCTCGTTCAGGGCTTTTTTCATTTTTTCCATCACGATCCGTTCGTGGGCGGCATGCTGATCGATCAAAACGATGCTGTCTTCGGTTTGGGAAATGATATAGGTGTTGTGAAACTGCGCTTTTGCCTGTCCCAAAACGCCGTCGGCATCCGCATAACGGCTGTTGTCGTCTTCTTCCGCACGGACGGAAAACTTTCTTTCCAGTTCCGGCAGCGCCGCCGTGCGCGGGCGGGACGGCAGCGGCGGAAGCGTCCGGCGAAAGGCCGAAGGCGCCGGTTGATGACAGTCGTTTAAAAAGGCCGCTTCCTCTTTGTCGTCGCTCATCAGCAGCGGCGCCGTCAAAGACGCATTTTCCAGGCTGTCCTGCAAAAAACTCTCCAGGTTGGCCGGTGCCGCCGTCTGCCGGCTGCCGGCCGTGAGGGCGTTGCGGATTGCGCTGACCAGCAGGCCGCGAACCGACGCACCGTCAAAAAAGCGCACTTCGGCCTTGGTCGGGTGCACGTTGACGTCCACATAGTCGGGATCAACGTCAAAGAACAAGGCGCATAACGGATAGCGGCCGATTTCCAATACCCCCTGATAAGCGCCCTTAACGGCGCCCAAAAGCAGTTTGTCACGTACCGGTCGGTTGTTGACAAACAGATACTGAGAAAGAGAATTGGCCTTGTTGTAAGTCGGCAGACTGACGTAGCCGCTGATGCGGAGATGATCGCGTTCGGCGTTGATCAGGAGAGAATTTTCACCGAATTCGCGTCCCATGACGTCGCTCAGGCGTTTCAGACGGGCGTCGAACAATTCTCCCTGACAGGCGTTGAGACTGATCTTTTTCTTTTGTCCGTCGATCAGGTAAAAGGAAATCTGCGGGTTGGCCAAAGCAATCCGGTTGACGATGTCAACGCATTGCGTAACTTCGCCGGCAGCGGTTTTCAAAAATTTGAGCCGGGCCGGCGCGGCATAAAACAAATCGCGCACTTCCACCCGGGTACCGGCAGCGGAGGCTGCGGGAACGGGAGACTGTTTGACTCCGCCGTTGACTTCCATCCGCCAGCCGTTTTCCGCCTGCCGGCTGCGGGACGTGACGGACAACCTGGCAACGGAGGCGATGGAAGGCAGCGCCTCGCCGCGGAAACCGAGATAACCGATGTGGAACAAGTCGTCGTCCGGCAGCTTGGACGTTGCATGCCGCTCAACCGCCAGTTCAAGATCTTCCCGCGCCATGCCTTTGCCGTTGTCGGCAACCGCAATCAGCGACTTGCCGCCGTCCACCAGCGTTATTTCAATCGAAGACGCGCCGGCGTCAATGGCGTTTTCAACCAGTTCTTTGACCACCGAGGCGGGACGCTCGATCACTTCGCCGGCGGCAATCTGGTTAACCAGGGTATCGGGCAGGATGCGGATAGCCATTGCAGCCTCTTTTCGTTATTTGCGGATTTTCTTGATCAGACTGATCAGGTTTCGGGTCGAACTGTCATGCAGACCGGAAGCGTGTCCCTGTAACTCGGGCAAAATGCTCAAGGCCATCTGTTTGCCGAGTTCAACTCCCATCTGGTCAAAGGAATCGATGTTCCAGATGACGCCCTCGACAAACACCTTATGCTCGTACATTGCCACCAGCATACCCAAAGTGTAAGGATCTACCTTTTTGATGACGATGGTGTTGGTCGGACGATTGCCGGAGAAGAATTTAAAGCGCTTAAGACGGCTGACTTCGGCCGCGCTTTTGCCTGCTTTTGAAAGCTCTGCCGCCGCTTCGGCAACGGTTTTGCCGCGCATCAGCGCTTCTCCCTGCGCCAAAGCGTTGGCGACCAGAATTTCGTGATGTTCGCCGATTTCGTTATGGGAAATGGCGGGAACGATCAGATCCAGCGGCACGATCCGGCTGCCCTGGTGCAAAAGCTGGAAAAACGAATGCTGTACGTCGGTGCCGGCGCCGCCGAACAAAACCGGGCCGGTGGCATATTTGACGAACTTGTTGTTTTCGTTCACCGATTTGCCGTTGCTTTCCATATCAAGCTGTTGCAGATAACTCGGCAGATAGCGCAGATCCTGATCGTAGGGAACGACGCAATGGCTGCCGAAACCGAAAAAGTTGTTGTACCAAACGCCGAGCAGCGCCAAAATGACCGGAATGTTCCTGTCAAACGACGTATGACGGAAATGCAGATCCATCGCGTTGGCGCCGTCGAGCATTTTCTCAAAGTTTTCCATCCCTACGGCAAGGGCAATCGACAAGCCGACCGCCGACCACATCGAATAGCGGCCGCCGACGAAATCCCAGAATTCGAACATGTTGTCGGTGTTGATGCCGAATTTTTCCACTTCTTTCGCGTTGGTGGAAACGGCGACGAAATGTTTGGCAACCGCAAACTCGCCCAAAGCGTCGATCAGCCATTTGCGGCAGGTTTTGGCGTTGGTCAGGGTTTCTATGGTGGTAAAAGTTTTGGAAACGATGACAAACAGGGTCGTTTCCGGATCAACCTGACTTAAAACGTCTTCGCAGGCGGATCCGTCAATGTTGGAAATAAAATAACATTTTATGTCTTTTGCCCAGTATTCTTTCAGTGCGGCGGCGGCCATTACCGGCCCCAGATCGGAGCCGCCGATGCCGATGTTGACGATGCTGGTCAGCTTTTTGCCGGTGGCGCCTTTAAATTCGCCGTAACGGACCGCGTCGGTAAATTTTTTCATTTTTGCCAGCACGGCGTTGATCTCGGGCATCACGTTTTTGCCGTCGACATATACCGGCGTGTTCTGACGATTGCGCAAAGCCGTATGCAAAACCGCCCGGTTTTCGGTAATATTGATTTTTTCGCCGGTAAACATCGCTTCGATTTTGTCGCGCAGCTTTACTTCATCCGCCAGTTCCAGCAGATACTGTAAGGTCTTTTCGTTAAAACGGTTTTTGGAATAGTCCAGATAAAGCGGTCCAAGCTCAACGGCATATTTGGATCCGCGTTTGGCATCAAACGCAAACAGGTTTTTCATTTCAACGTTCTTAAAAAAGCGGTAATGGAGAGCCAGCTTCTTCCAGGCTTTCGTTTTGGTAACGTTTTTTTCCATTTTATATTTCTCCTAGTCTGATTTGAAATTCCCGAGTCCGATGATCTTGAGGTTGTCCGGCGTAAAATAGCGGGCGGCCGCACGGTTGACCTCGTCAAGCGTCACTTCGGAAACATAACGGTTGCGTTCCTGCAAAAAATCAATGCCGAGTTTTTCCTTCTGCATGTAAACAAGCATCTCGGCAATGGCGGAAATGTCGGCAAAACGCAGATTGTAGGAAGCGATCAGATAATTTTTCGCTTCTTCCAGTTCTTCGGCGGAAACGCCTTCGGCGCCCATTTTGTTCCACTCTTCGTTGAATATTTCCATTACCCGGTTAAAATTGCCGGACGTTGAAGAAAAGCCGCCGACAATCATTTCCGTTTTGTCGGAAACGGAAAGCCCGGTATAAACGCCGTAGGTCAGCCCTTCCTTTTCGCGGGCCGCAAGATTAAGGCGGGAACTTAAGCCGGAACCGCCGAGAATGTAATTGGCGATATAAAGCGGGTAAAAGTCGTCTGCGTTGCGGCGTGTGCCGACGGCAGCGGCAAAAGCCATACTCTGCGGCAGATTTTCGTCATGAGCGTCAAATCCGCCGGACAACCGCGGCGTAACCGCCGGCGTTTCGTCGGCTGCGCCCCGCTTCGGCAGAGAGCCGAAAACTTCATCCAGAATCCGGCCGGCCTCTTCCGCCGTAATGTCGCCGGCAAGGCCGACGATCAGGTTGGAACGTCCCAAATTGTCGGCAACAAACCGTTTTACCTCCCGCGGCGTAAAGCTTTCAATATCCTCTTTTTTGCCGAGCGGATTGCAGCCGTAAGGATGTGTCCCGAAAAGCGTCCGGTTGGCAATCAGCCCGAGCTGTTGTCCGGGGTCTTCGTTTTGACTCTCCAACCCGGCCAGCATCTGCTTTCTGATCCGCTCAAGGTCGGCTTCGTCCGCCCGCGGCTCGGTCAGAGTCTGCCGCAGCATGTCAAAAGCAATCGGCGCAAATCCCTTGGTAGTTAACAGCCGGCCGGAAAAATCGTCGCCGTCGGCGCCGAAACCGAGCGAAATCGCATAGTTTTCCATTTTCTCCTTAAAAGCCTGCGAATCAAGTCCGCCGGCCGCTTCGGAAATGAGCGCGGCAGTCATTTTTGACAACCCCGCCTGCCCTTCCTTTTCGGCAACCGTTCCGGCATGGCTAAAGACAAAACTCAGGCTGACGATGGGGTTGGTCGTATCCGTCAGCAGATAGGCTTTGATTTTATATTGCGGCGAAACCACTTCCGTTACCGGCAGCAAAAACCCCTGCCGCCCGAGTTCGGAGTTTTTGACCAGGGCGTCGGCGTCAAAAGCCGGCCGGGAAAAATAAAAAACACCGGCGGAAACAACGGCGGCAGCGGCCAAAACCGAAAATAAAACGCCCTTTTTATTCATCTTCGCCCTCCCCGTTCAGCGGTTCGACCACACCTTCCGTCATTGCCGAGCCGGTAAAAATCCTGTGCGCCGCCTTTTTTACCGCCGCAGCGTCGACGGCACGGATGTTGTCCGCATAGTTCTCAATGTCTTCCCGCGTCATGCCGACGGTATAAAGAGAGCCGACGATATAAGCGGCATCGTTGGGATTGTCGCGCAGATAGACCAACCCGGCCAGCATTTTGTTTTTGACTTTTTCAACTTTTTCGTCGGTCAGCGAGGCAACAGCATCGTTTACGACCCTGTCCAGCATTTTTTGCAGTTCTTGGGGAGAAACACCGGCCGCCGGAACCGCCGACAGGCCGAAGGTGCCGTAACTGCGCGAAGCGTAATCGTAAGATGCGGCGGCAGCGAGCGCCAGCTTTCTTTTTACTACCAGTTCTTTATAAAGTTCCGAAGTGTCGCCTTCGCCAAGGTAGGCAGACAATACCATTGCGGCATAAATGCTTTGCGGATCGGTATTGCAGGAATCAACGACATAGCGGCGGACAACCCGCGGCAGCTCCACCCGCGGCAGCTTCATTTTCAACATAATGCGGGTTGTCGGATTGACTGCGGGAAAAGATTTTTTCCCGATTTCATGCCCCGCCGGCACCTTACCGTAATATTTTTCCGCCAGCCGGTAAGCCGTTTGAGGTTCAATGTCGCCGGAAATCACGATAATTGCGTTGTTCGGTACGTAATAACGGCGGTAAATATCCATCACGTCTTCCCTGGTCAAAGACAGGATTTCCTCTTCCGTACCGGTTACCGGCCGCGCGTAAGGATGTGTCTGCCACAAACCGCGCTGCAGGCTTTCGGCAAAAGCCGAAAGCGGCTGATTTTCTACCACCTGCTTGCGTTCCTGATAAACGATGTCACGTTCGGCGGCAAAAGCCTCGTCGGAAAAATCAAGGTTTGCCATACGGTCGGCCTCAAGTGCCATGGCAAGTTCCAGCCGGCTGACGTCCAGGCTTTGATGGTAAGCGGTATAATCAAGCGAAGTAAAGGCGTTGCTGTCGGCGCCGTTTATCTGCATAAGCCGGTTAAATTCAGACCCCGGAACCTTTTCGGTGCCGCGGAACATCAGATGTTCAAGCAGATGCGCCGCACCGCCCTTGCCCGGCTTTTCATCAACCGCCCCTACCCGGTACCACACCATATGTTTGACGATCGGCGCCTTGTGGTTTTCCACCACCAGCAGCCGGGCACCGTTTGAAAGCGTGTATTCGTTGATGTCAAACAGCTTGGCGGAAGCGGAAAAGGCCGATAAAAGGCAGATCAGGCCGAAAGCGACAAATTTTTTCTTCATTGGCGGATTTTACCTACCTGTTTTTGTTTTTTAAGCATCGTTTTCCGCAGCGGCCGCGGCTTTTTCCAGCGGCACCACCGGTCTCAAATCGTAGTTCGGCGGCAGCAGCAGCTGTTTTTGTTCGGAAACCTTTGAAGCGTCCGGCACCTTGCGCTCAAGCCCCAGGTCTTCCCTGGTGGCGTTACAGGCGCCAAGCATACCGGCCAACAACATCAGACAAACAATCTTCTTCATTTGACTTGCTCCTTATTTTCTTTTTTTTCGGGATAGAACAGACCGTGCAGCATGATGACGGCCGCACCGATACAGATAAAACTGTCGGCAACGTTAAAGGCCGGCCAATGGTGCACGCCCAGATGAAAGTCCAAAAAGTCGAAAACCGCGCCCAGACGCACCCGGTCGACAAGGTTGCCGAGCGCTCCGCCGATGATCATGCCGAGCCCGATTTGCACGACGTGCACCTTTTCCCTGTACAGCCACCACAACAGCGCCGCCACGATCAACGCCACCGTCAGACACAGCAGCAGCGTGCCGGTTGCGCCGGAATCGTTAAACATGGAGAAACTGACCCCCGTGTTCCAGGCATAAACGAGGTTGAAAAAAGACGTCAGTTCAATGCCCGGCCGCTCGTTTAAAACGTAGTTCAGCATCCAAAATTTCGTCAGCTGATCAAAAACGAGCACGGAAGCGGCGATCACCAATCCCAAAATCAAATTCTTCTCCTGCAAAACATATAAAACCGAAATGCATTATAACAATATTTCGGCGAGAAAAAAGCGCTAAATTTAAACTGTACATAAGTTATTAAAACAAGAGCAGCTTTGCCAGACCGAGGAAAATGAAGTAGCCGCCGGAATCGGTACAGGCAATCAAAAACACGCCGGAAGCGATCGCGGGGTCGATTTTCAGCCGGTTGATGGTCAGCGGTATGAGAATGCCGGCCAGACTGGCGACGGTCAGATTGCAGAGCATGGCCAGAGCAATGATGTAACTGATCATTTCCTGCCCGGGGAACCAGATGCGCACCGCTATTCCGATCATTACCGCAAACAGCAGTCCGTTGCAAAGGCCGACCATAAACTCTTTGCCGATCATGCGCAGGGCGTTGCGGGAGTTCAGTTCTTTGGTGGCCAGGGAACGGACGACCACGGCCAGCGTTTGCTGTCCGGTGGTGCCTCCCATGGAGGCGACGATCGGCATCAATACCGCCAAAATCGAAAGCTGGGCGATAATGTCCTGAAACTCGCCGACGACGGAAGCGGCAACGATGGTGGCAAACAGGTTGGTAACCAGCCAGATTGAACGCGATTTGAAAATGCTGAACACCGAGCGGTATACGTCGTTGCTTTCCGCGCCGGTCAAAAGCATCATATCTTCGTTGGTTTCCTCGTGAACGATTTCAACCACGTCATCAATGTTGATAACGCCGATCAGTCGGCCTTTGTTGTCAACCACCATGGCCGACATCCAGCCGTATTCGCGGAACATGTGAGCCACTTCTTCCTGGTCGGTATAAACGTCTACCGGCACGATTTCGCCGTCCATGATGCTGTTAAGCTTTTCGTCCCCCTTGGCGCGCAAAAGTTTGTCAAGGGCAATTTCACCGGTCGGTTTCAAGGTCTTTTCGTCAACGAGAAAAATGGTGTAAAAATCGTCCGGCAGCTCTTCGTTATTCAGAAGATACTGTCTGGCTTCCCGCACCGTCCAGTTGTCGGGAATGCTGACAAAATCCCGCGACATGATACGGCCGGCGGAATCTTCCGGATAGTTCAACGACGATTTCACCTGATATTTCAGTTCCGGATCGAGCCGGCTGATAATATGCTCCTGCTCCTCGTCGTTCATGTTTTCGAGGATTTCGACCGCGTCGTCGGAATCGAGTTCGTTAACGATTTTGACGATCTGGTTTTCGTTTAAGGTTTCGAGCACCTGCTCCTGAACGACTTCGTTCAATTCGGGGAAGACCGCCGGATCAATTTTGTCGCCGAGCAGTTTGACCAGTTTCATCCGGTGATGAACGTCCAAAACCTCGATCAGGCGGGCAAGATCGTATTCGTCCAGCCCCTCAATGATTTTTTTGACATGGATGTCATCGTCTTCGTTTAAGCCGATAACGATGGAATTGACAAACTTCGGCCCGAGCCCCAGATAGCAATCTTTGGGTTCGTTCTTTTTCTGCTGATTAAAACGGGAAAGTTTGTTTTTTGAGAAAGGCTGGTGTTTTTTGGTTTTCTTTTTCATCAACAACCTCCTCTTTATGATTCTCACTTATTTTTTATGATTGGTGCGCCTGAGAAGACTTGAACTTCCAAGAGCTAAGCTCATAACGACCTCAACGTTACGCGTTTACCAATTTCGCCACAGGCGCGCAAACATCATAAAGACAGAGCACAAATACCCCGGTTTGAAAAAATAATCAAGCTTTTTTTGAACGGATTGTGCATTTTTCGCAAAAAATCTGCCCCGCCTCTCTTTTAATACCGATAAATCAGTGAAAAATCAGTGCTTTTCAATCACGGCAACGAAAAAGCCGTCGGTGCCTGTCACCAGCGGATTCAGTTCCAGCCACGGCTTTTTCCCGCACGGCCAGGGTTGGGCGGTTTTCTCCCGCCATAAGGCCGGCATGTCAATTGTCGACATGTCGGGATGGCGTTCAAGAAAATGCCGGACAATGCTGCCGTTCTCTTCTTCCAGAACCGAACAGGTAATATAGACAATGCGACCGGAAGGCGCCGTCAAGGCATAGGCTTTTTCCAGAATTTCCGCCTGAATGCGGTTGAGTTCCTCCAGCCGCGCCGGCGTCAGACGGAATTTGGCGTCCGGCGCACGCCGCCAGGTACCCGTTCCCGAACACGGCGCGTCGATGATAAAACGGGTATAAACGGGCTTTTCTTCCGCCGACGGCACGATTTTGACATTGCCGATGCAAAGCCTTGCCAGCCGCGGTTTCAGCTGTTCCAGACGCTGCGGGTTAATGTCGTGGGCTTCGATCACTCCCTGCCCTTTGAGCTGCGCCGCCAGCGCCAGCGCCTTGCCTCCGGCACCGCTGCAATAGTCGATTATACGATCCTCCGGCCGTATGCCGCACATCAGCGCCGCCAGTTGAGAAGCTTCGTCCTGAACCTCAATCAAGCCGTCCTGATAAGCCATGCAGTTGTTAAGGTTGATGCGGGTCGGCAGCCTGATGCCGAGCGGCGAATACGGGGTCGGCACTGCTTCAAAACCTTCGTTTTCCAGCAGACGGAGAACTTCTTCCCGGCTGCCGCGGCAGACACGGAAATCGGCGCCGGCCGGTTCGTTCAGCGCCTTAAGCAGCAACGGATCGCCGATTTTGGCAAACAGCCAGTCCGGGCATTCGCATTCGACCGCCGGCGGATATGTCCTCTCTTCCGTCCGCAGCGCGGCCGCCAGTTTCCGTTCGTCGTCGTTAAGCGGCGGCAGGCCGTATTCCCCGCCGGCAAATATCTCCGCCGGGTCTTCGTCCTTAAGATACGCAATCAGCAGCTTCCGCGGATCGGCGCTGCCGGCCTCGAAAGTCAGGCGGCGCCGGCGGCGGATAATATGCCAGATTTTTTCGGCGATAAACCGACGGTCGCCGGAACCGATAAAACGCCTTTCGCGAAAATAGGCGTTGATGATGTTGTCGGCCGGCTGCCGGTCGGCAAACACCGCGGTCATCAGTTCCCAGACCGCCTTATAACGCGCTGCCGTCTTCATTCTTCGTTTCTCCCGTGCCGCCGCGGAAACCGACGGCCACCAGATATTCTTCCGGCGAAGCCTTGCGGCTGGCGTCCGGTTTGCAATGCGACACTTTGAGGAAATTCTTTTTCACTTCCGCCAGAAAACCTGCTTCCGCCCCGCCTTTGAAGACTTTGGCAATAAAAATGCCGCCCTCGGCCAGAACGTCTTTGGCAAAATCATAGGCCAGTTCAACCAGAGCCATGGTGCGCAGGTGATCGGTCTGCTGGTGGCCGATGGTGTTGGCCGCCATGTCGCTCATCACGATGTCCGCCTTTCCGTCTAACAACCGTTTCAGTTTGTCGGCAGCGTCGGCGGCGGTAAAATCCTGCTGTATCAGCACGGCACCGGGAATCGGCTCCGTCGGCAGAATATCCAGCCCCACCACCTGTCCGCTGCCTTTGTTGCGCAGCACCGCAATCTGGGTCCAGCCGCCGGGTGCGCAGCCAAGGTCGACAATGGTTTTGCCGCGGCCGAGGAATTTGAACTTTTCATCCAGCTGGATCAGCTTAAACGCCGCGCGGGAACGATAGCCCAGGCGTTTGGCTTCGGCCACGTAAGGGTCGTTCAACTGGCGCTCCAGCCACTGGTTGGAAGATTTTTTGCGGTATTTGGAAGTTTTGACCCGAACAGTCAGACTCCGTTTGCCGCTGACGACTTTCGCCGATTTTGTCTTAGCCATTCTGCAGCTCCATAATGATGCCGTCAACCGCGCTTTTTAAGGAAGCGGTGATTTCCGTTGCCCCCAGATCCTTATAAATACGGGAAAAAATGATGCAGGCCGCATGGAAAATATCTGCCCGGACCGGACCTATGTTGGCGTCTTCCGCCATCTGCCGGCAATCCATGGCGCAAACTTTCGCCGTCGCCCGTTCAAATTCGTCAACCCCCACTTTCAGTCCGTCGGCCCGCTCGCGATCATATCTTTCCCAGCCGCGGGCAATATGCGTCAGCCGCAGCGGCGTACTGGAGGTAGCGACGAAACAAACATCCCCGCGGTATTTTTCCAGCCCGGCATCGCGGACGAAAGCCCGGCTGTAGGCGGAAATTTCCTCGTCCAGCCGCGCGGCCGCGACCGGATCATATTCTTTCAAGCCGAATTTTTCCGCCGCGTTGCGCGCTCCCCAGGGAACGGAAACGGTATGCAGAATCTCCGGTTCGGCGCTTCTGGTCGCCAGCGTGATTTCGGTCGAACCGCCGCCCAGATCGTAAACGACCACGTACCCGGCCTTTTCGTCTTGTACGTTCAGCAACGCGCCTTTCAAATTGAGCACGGCTTCTTCATAACCGTCGATAATCTTCAGATCAATGCCGGACTGCTGCTTGATTTTTTTGGCAAATTCGGCTCCGTTCTCGGCCGTGCGGCAGGCGGCGGTGGCAATTGCCCGATACTTTTCCACCCCGTATTCGTCCATTGTCATTTTAAAGGTGCAGAAACATTCGATGCCGCGCATGACCGCCTCGTCGGTAAAACGGTTGCCGGCGCTCATACCCTCGCCCAGACGGGTGGAAATGGCGTTTTTATAAAGCGTGCGGCCGCTCCTGTCGGCAATCAGCAGCCGGCAGGAGTTGGTGCCGAGGTCAATGGCTGCCAGAGTCGGTTGTTTCATTTTTTTCAGTCCTCTTGTTTTTGCCGCGGCGGAAAAAATGCCGGCGGGGCTTTTTGCGGTTGTGCATCAGATCAAGCAATATGCCTTCGCGGATTCCGCGGTCGGCCACCGTAATTTCCTTTACCGGCCAGAACGAACAGATGGCCTCAATGATGGCGCAGCCGGCAATCGTCAGGTCTGCCTTGAGCGGACCGATGCACGGATGTTTTTTGCGGCCGTCATCGCCCATCCGGCGGATCTTGCCGATCGCGTGTTTGACGTCGCCGGCGCTGATGACGATGCCGTCAACCGCCGAACGGTTATAGCGCGGCAGGTTCAGCTGAACGGCGCCGAGCACGGTTACCGTGCCGGAAGTGCCGATAATCTGGATTTCCCCGTTTTCGATCGCTTCGCTGATTTTATAGCGTTCCTCAAAAGCTTCCAACAGCTTGTGGGTGCGTTCCATAACCGTATTGTAAGCCAGATTGGTCATGTCTTTGTTGGGAAAGGCTTCCGAAATGGTCACCACTCCGTACGGCAGGGAAACATAGCCTTCGATAAAGGCTTTGCCGCTGTTGGCAAGCCGTGCCAGCGAAATTTCGGTCGAACCGCCGCCGATGTCAAAGACGAGCGCCCTTTTGACGCTTTTTTTCAAAAGCGGCAGACAGCCGATTACCGCCAGACGGGATTCTTCCTGCGAGGAAATGATCTCCAGGTTAAGACCTGTCTGGCGCTTGACTTCGCTTAAGAAATCGCGGCAGTTTTTGGCGCGCCGGCAGGCGGCGGTGGCGACAAAGCGCGCCCGATGGATCGGCGCGTATTCGCTGATAATTTCCGAGCATATTTTGAGGGCCTTGATCGTCCGGCGGCTGGCTTCCCTGCTTAGTTCGTTTTCTTTAATGATCCCTTCGCCCAGACGGGTGATGCGGGAAAAAGTTTCTATGATATGAAAAGAAGTCGGCGTCGGGGAAGCTATGACCAAACGGCAGGAGTTGGTGCCCAGATCTATCGCAGCGTAGTTGCGGACGGCGTTTTCATCTTTGCCGCCGCGGCTGAATTTTTTATATTTTTGCATTCTTCATATCAATCAATTCTACCAAATTTTAAATTTTGCTTATTGTGAACGATTTTTGCCGCGAGGACAAGCATTTTTTTGCGTAAAACGTCATTTTCCCGAACGTCCGCGCAAAAGGCGGCGCCGCAACCGCCCCTTCCGAACGGCGACAGTGACGCCGGCGGCAACGGGCATTGGCTTTTTTGAAGAAACGAACGTTTCGTGCGACGGAAAAGCGCCCGCTTCAAAAATCTGATCAACCTAAAAAGACGCCCCTGCCCGGCAAGCTTTTTATAAACTTTCGTCAGCTGACGCAAGCGGCATTAACCGTTTTGAACTGCATTTGACCGGCCAAAAGGCTGCGATCCCGCCTGCCGGCCGGGCAGGAAAGCCGCGCCGGTTCGCTCGCGCAGACGCTCAAACCATAAAAAACGTAACCCACCGGCCCGGCGCGCGATTTTCCCGTTACAAAAAACGCCGTCTTGCGACGGCGCCTTTCATCATGGCAAAACTATTCCGGATAAAGCTCTTCGCGGATGATTTTCCGCAGTTCGTCGATAGCCACCAGTTCTTTCTTTTCGTTCCGATAGTGCCAGTACATCCAACCGTTGCAGGCCGGCGCGTTCTGCGCAGCCGCCCCCATCTGGTGAATGGAACCGTTGCCGAAAGTGGAAACCAGGGTTCCGTCGGAGCGAATCAGGGCGGAAACGTCGCCCTTGGCGTCAAACAGCTTGTCGCCGGCCTTAAGTAGTCCGCATTCGATAACCGAACCGAACGGTACCCGCGGCTGGCGCTTTTTGGTCGCATATCCGAGGCAGGCGTCGTTTTTCACCCGGGTCACTTCGGCTATCCGCGCTTCGGCACCTCGGACATACTGCGCATCGCGTTCAATGCCGATAAAATTGCGGCCGATCTTTTTGGCCACGGCACCGGTGGTGCCGGTGCCGAAGAACGGATCCAGCACCGTGTCACCGACGTTGGTCGAAGACATGATTACGCGGTAAAGCAGCGCTTCCGGCTTCTGGGTCGGATGCAGCTTGCCGCCTTCATCCGACTTCAGACGTTCCCTGCCGGTGCAAAGCGGCAGCTGCCAGTCGCTGCGCATCTGCACGTCTTCGTTCATCGCTTTCATCGCTTCATAATTGAACGTATATTTCGATTTCGGGGTTTTGGCCGCCCAGATAAGCGTTTCGTGCGCGTTGGTAAAGCGGGTTCCCTTGAAGTTGGGCATCGGGTTGGTTTTGTTCCATATAATGTCATTTAAAATCCAGAACCCCAGATCCTGCAGCATGCAGCCGACGCGGAAAATATTGTGATAGGAACCGATCACCCAGATGCTGCCGTCGTCCTTCAGAACCCGGCGGGCCGCGCTCATCCAGGCGCGCGTATAATCGTCATATTCCTTCATTGAGGCAAAATTGTCCCACTCCTCATAAACGCCGCTGACGTTGGAATTGTCGGGACGGGTCAAAGCCTCCCCCAGCTGGAGATTATACGGCGGATCGGCAAATATCAGGTCGACCGATTTTTCTTCCATCCGGTTCATAATCTTAACGCAATCATCGTTTATGATCGTGTTCAAGATTTTTTTGGTTTCAATGCTCATTGTGCTTCACTTTGGTTGTTGGGCTTAAACAATGAGGGCAGTATGACAAAAAGAAGTTATAAAATTATTAACAAAAACTGATGAAAAAATATTTTTTGGCTAAAAAAGGCAATGCGCTTTCAATTGCCGGAACTTCATTGTTTTTATGTGCCCGGCCTCTTTTTTACGCGGTTGCAAAACAGTCGAAATTTGTCAAAACAACAAACTTTTCGCCAACTTTTCCGCCTCTTTTTTCCGTCGGTTTTCCGCCGCCGGAGAATTTCCGTCCCCGGTATCCGGACACACAAAAAAAAGGCAGCCCGACGAAACGGAACTGCCCAAAAACATGGAAAAGTTTTTTGTAAAGCTACGCGACGGTAAGCCCTGTCAGAAGAGCACTGCGGCCGGCGTTTCTGGCGGCAGCGGCAACTTCTTGCGGAACGGCCGGGAACTTGTGAAGGTAGGCGACGGCGAGCGGCAAGTTGCAAGACTTGAAGAGCTCGGGCAGCACCTCCGGCATCAGGTTATGACACTTGAGATAAGCCGTCTTTTTGCCGATGTTCTTACCTCTGATGATTCCTAACTGTTCTGCGAGACGAGAATTTCCGTTACCGTTGCGAGTTGCTTTTTCTTTACACATATTTGTTTAATTTAAGTTAATAATATTTTCTTCAGGATTTAGATTCTCATATTTTAGACAAAAAGTCAACCCCTAATTTTCATTATTTTGCAAAAATTCGCGGACGGGCCTGTAGCTGCGGCGGTGTTCCGGCGTAACTCCCTGTTTTTTCAGCCCTTCAATATGAGCGGCCGTACCGTAGCCGGCATTTTTCTCAAACCCGTAGCCCGGATATTTTTGCGCCAGCTCTTTCATCAACCGGTCACGATATACCTTGGCAACAACGGAAGCGGCGGCTATCGAAAAGGAACGGGAATCTCCCTTTACGACCGTTTTGCAGGCGCAGGGAAAAGGCTTCGGCGTCCGGTTGCCGTCGACCAGCGCCGCACGGGGACAGACCGGCAGCCTTTCAACCGCCCGGCGCATGGCAAGAAAAGTGGCCTGTAAAATGTTCAGTTCGTCAATTTCCCGGCAGGAGGCTTCGCCGATCCCGATCAAAAGCCTGCCGGCGGCCTGTTCTTCAAGCAAACGGGCATAAAGTTTTTCGCGTTTGGCCGCCGTCAGTTTTTTTGAATCATCCAATTCGGCTTTCAAATCTTCCGCCAGACAACGGTTTTTAATCACTACCGCACCGGCAACCACCGGTCCGGCCCAGGGTCCGCGGCCGGCTTCGTCAACCCCGGCCACGTCAAAGTCAAATTCATTTTCAAACGAAAAATCAGGCATAAAAAAGTCTTTCTTCAAGTTTTTGATCATATGACGCCGTCTTTTTTATATACCCGTGCCGGCAAGCTTGTCAAGCAAAGCCGGCAAACAGCTTATTGACAAAATTCTGCGCCGTGATATAACCGGCGGCATATCAGTTAATTATGTTTCATTATTAATTCTTTTTAAAACATGGAAAATTTCATTTTGACAATGGAAAACTGGGGAACCTACCGCCAAACGGACGGCCCTTTGCAAGTTTACAACTATCAGGAACGGCAAATCGAAACGCTGGCAAGCTTCGGCCTTGACGACATTCCGCGCGCCGACGCCCTGCTTTTGTTCGACTCTCATTTCCGCGCTGCCGGATATGCGGCAGAAATCGTCATGCGGCACGAGCAAAAATACGGAAACAAGCCCGAATTTCTGACCTGCGGCGGACATTCAAACAAGGGGGCTTCCGCCAACGACGGAAAAACTCAGGCCGAGTGGTACGAACACATGTTCCTTTCATGGGGATTTGACGAAGAATGGGTCTTAAAAAACCACATCAATTCGCAAAGCACCAGCAACCGAATGAACATCAGGGAAATTCGCCGGATGCTGATTTGTTCGCCCGTGCTGAACAAAATCCGCCGGCCGGACATTCTGGTCGTCACCGGCTGCGGCTATACGCTGCGGGCAGCTCAGGAACTGGGGTTTGCCTTTCCCGACTGCCGGCTGCATTTTTACGAAACGCCGGTCACTCCCGTTGACAAGCGTTATTTTGATTATGAAGCGTTCAACGGAAACGGCATCGGCTGGGGAATTGACACCGTTTTGGCCACCATGCTCCACTGCATGCGTTTTTGGGGAACGGAACGCCTGGCTCTGCCGCCGGAAAAAGCCAAAAAAGCACCGGACGTCAATATGATCAGACAAATGCTTTTGAACGGTTACGCGCTTTATTATCCCTACCCCGACATGTGGGAATATCTGGACGTCAATTCCCGACAGGGACTGGCGCTCTGCCGTCAACGCCGTTTGGAACTGTTCGGCACCGACGACACGGAATATCCGCGGCGAAAAGGAACGCTTCAGTATATTGAAAAAAGACTGAAAACCCATATCGGACGCCTGATTGACGAAAAGGCCTCCGAATTTGCCGCCAAAGCTCTGCATCCCTCATCTTTCCGTTAAACGAAATTTTTGCAAAACTTAAAGCGCCGCATAAAGCGGCGCTTTTTTGTTGTTGTTTTGTCACGTTTTTAGTGCGCTATCGGCTGCGTCATATCCTGATCTTCGTAGTTGTTTTTAATCACGTCGACAAAACGGCTGCCGGTATTTTTTACGTCGCCGGCATGTTCGACGGCACTGCCGGAAGCCGAAGAAAACGCGCCGATCGCTTTATAATAAACGGTTTTCGGATGAACGCCGAAGCCAAACCATGCAACGGCCAAACCAACGGCAACAAGCCCTGCCAGATAAATCAAAGTTTTCATGTTTTTCTCCCATGTAAGATGTTTCTAACTGTTTTTCATTCTTTTTCTGACACCCAGACGGCGCGGAGCGTCAAAGATCACGGCCGCCTTTCTGACCAGCGTTTCGCTGATGCCGTCTTTGGTCAGAAGAAATCGTTTGGCCGATCTTTTGCGATCAATGTAATATTGAGCCTTTTTAATGATATTTTCCTGAATATAACGATCGGCGGGAATGTCTATTTTTATGTTGCGGCTGAGATTGTGCAGTTCAAATTTCCCGCTGTCGGGATTATATATGTAAAAACTGTACATCAGCGAACGTTGCAGCAGATATTCCCTCCGGTTCTCGTCCTCTCCTTTGGCTATGGAATTCCGCGCCTCGAGAGCCGGCAGCAGGCCGACAAACTTGGGATAATGGCGCTCAAGCTCATGTTCCGTCCAGTATTTGAGTTTTACGTTCAAGACGAATTCCATGTTTTTCAGCAAATTGTCGCGCATTTCCTGCGGACGTTCGGCCAATATCGCAAAACAGGGTTCCTTGGACAGAAGCTCGTTCCAGTTGCCGTTCTGCCAATAGCGGCTCAGACGATAGACGGTGACCGCAAAAGCGGCGCTTCTTTCGTCTTCGACCAGAATATTGTACATGTCCTGGGCAGAAAGCGCCACCGACTTCGGATGCAGACAGCGGTTGTCGATCAGTATCTTGTTGCGAAAATGGTGAAAGGAATGAATGAAAGAGCCGATGTAATCGTTGCGAATTCGACGGATTTCCCGATACGCGGCATACAGGGCGCCGTATTTGATCAGTTCCTTTTCCTTAAACAGTTTGTGCAAAATGTCGTCTAACAATACGTCGTCCGGTTTTTCCTTAAGAAACCACGATTTTTTTCGCTTTACCTTTTCCTTAATAAACGTCTGTTCGATTTTTTTGATGTTTTTCCAGTCGTCCGGCTCAAACACATAACAGTTTTCCACCACCGCGATCGACTTGTTGTCAAAGCGGCTGCGGTAACTCTGCTTGCGTGCGGGCACGATGTCGACCTTGTAGGTGACGCTGCTCCATTTTACAAAATGGGAAAGGGTTTCCCTTTTGATCGAAATGCCGACGCTTTTGAGCATCCGCGGCACCAGCTCTTCGGGGATTTGGAAAGAATCGGTAACCAAACCGGAAACCTCGCGCGGCGCAGCATGGAGAAAACCGTTGGAATAGTTTGCCGGATCGACGACGACGTCATTGTCGAAACTGTCCGAACGGTCGCGGCTGTCTTCAGATTCGATAAAATACATAAGATCCTGAGTGGCATGATAGTCGATTACCTCCTCCAGACGGAAGAAATTTTCCAAGATCCTTTCGTGCAGCCCGTTTTTGGCCGCATATTCCGCACAGCTTTGCCGTGAAATCTTTTTCATTGTCGAATACGCGTTATAACGTGCAAACTCGTCGTACGAAATCTCCGACAGCATACCGAGTATGACATTGTTGACGCGTCCGGTAACAACGAAAAAATTTCCTCCTTTTCCTGCTACCACATCCATCTGGGCTCTCCAGTTACTATTCGTTAAATTGTAATATAAAAACGGTTCGGTTGGCAACAGATTTTTGCCGCGGAAACCGTTTTTAACAAAAGTTTCACATAACTTTGCCGGTTGACTTTTTGTCAATTTTTCGATATATTTTATCAATCGAAAAAAATTATTCTGGCTAATTAAACTTTTAAATTATGAACAACGAAAAAAAGGATTATCAGGCAGCAGTGCTTGTGCACGAATGTTTACGGGCCCGCACGGACTGTTTCGGAAACGACGGCAAAATCGTAAAAACGGCCTATATTGTCTGCATTGACGACGATCCGGATTCCGCAATCCATGCCGTACGCCTTGCCAAACAACACTTTGCCGCCCACGGCTTCTTCCCGAAGATGCTGTGCGTCGGCAACAAAGGGCTTTTGAGCCGCTGGACGCACAAGACGACCGAAGGCGCACACCTTAAGAACGTATGCGTTAAGACGGGTTTTCCCGAGGGAATGGCCGTTGTGCTCGACAAAGGGCGGAATTCCGGCGAAAACATACTGGAGATTCGCGCTTTTTTGACAAAAGAAGGCGATTTGGACAAGCCTGTCCTCTTCTGCTGCACCAAGCGTCTGTCGCTCCGTCTGCAACTGACGCAGCAAAAACAGGCGCCGGAAATCAACGCCCGCTGGTATGTCATTGAAGAATCGCTTGACGAGGCCTGCAAATGGTACAACGGCAAACGTTTCGGCCATTGCACGATGATGTATCACGAGCTGGCTTCCATTCTCAACCGTTGCGAAGCCTATGCCGGCACTTTTCAGGCGCCCGTCCCCTTTCCCGTTCCCCAAGACGTGAAAGAAGCCGCGGCCCGGCTGGAAAAGCGCTACCGGCTGAAACTTCCGCACAAAACTTTCCGTTCTTACATCCAGTTTGTTCTTCTTCTGGCTGAGGTAATGCTGCACCGCAAAAGGATGAAAACGGAACTGGAAAAAAGGATTGAAAGCGAACGGATTTACAACCGGCCGACGGTATGACCCGTTTTTTATCTTTTGCAACCGCCCTCCCCGGGCGGTTGTTTTTGTATTCAACCTCCGCGCCAGGTGCGTGGTTGAGGATAGCTTACGGCTTTGCGTATAAAAACTCTTTTGCCGGAATGCAATTCCCCGCAATTACAAAAATAAAAAAACAAAGGAGTTTTATCAAACGAACATAAACATGATATCATAACAAACCGGAACCTCAAAATACCGATTGTCTTTGTACGGAAATATGTCGGAAAGCATTCTACGGAAGAAAGCCCCCGGAAAACAGGTTTGATACTAAGAAAATTGTGCGGAATCTGTATATAACTTAAGAAGCCGATTGTCGGTCCTGCTCTTTTTCGCTATCCTGTCGACAGACAAACAACTTTTTTTAAGGAGAGACAATAATGGAATTTGCCGTATTTTTGGCCGTGGTCGTTTTTTTCGTTTTGCTGACCTCGGTCGTCATCGTCCGCCAGGGATATGAATACACGGTCGAAAGCTTCGGCCGTTTCACCCGCACCCTTTCCCCGGGCCTGCACATCATCATCCCGATCGTGGAAAGAGTGGGCGCCAAAATCAACCGCATGGAACAGGTGCTTGACGTTCCCTCTCAGGACGTCATCACCAAAGACAACGCCACCGTCCGGGTTGACGGGGTTTTGTTCTTCCAGATTCAGCAGGCGGCCAACGCGGCTTATCAGGTCAAGGATCTGAACGTGGCCATCTTAAACCTGATCATGACCAACATTCGTACGGTGATCGGCAGCATGGAAATCGACGAACTGCTGTCCCAGCGGGACGCCATCAACCACAAACTGCTGGCCGTCGTCGACGAAGCGACCATTCCCTGGGGGGTTAAGGTCACCCGCGTGGAAATCAAAGACATTACCCCGCCGGCCGACCTGATCAACTCGATGGCCCGGCAGATGAAAGCCGAACGCGACAAACGCGCCAGCGTGCTTGAGGCCGAAGGTATCCGCCAGTCGGAAATCTTAAAAGCCGAAGGCGAGAAACAGGCGGTCATTCTGGCGGCGGAAGCCGACAAGCAGTCGGCCATCCTGGCCGCCGAAGCCAAAAAAGAAGCCGCATTCCGCGAGGCCGAAGCAAGAGAACGTCTGGCCCTGGCGGAAGCCAACGCGGCCAAAATGGTTTCCGACGCCATTGCCGGCGGCAGTCCGCAGTCGCTCAACTATTTCCTCGGACAGAAATATATTGACGCCTTGCAGGGCATTGTCACTTCCCCCAACCAAAAGCTCCTGATGATGCCGATGGATACTGCCAACGTCATGAGTTCAATCGCCGGCATTGCCGAAATTGCCAAAGAAGTCTTGCATGACGAAAACGCCGCCGGCAAAAAGAAATAAAGGAGAAAAACCATGAGTTACATGGAATGGTTCTCTTTGGGGCTGCTGTTGGTGCTGCTTGAACTGTTCGTTCCCGGCGTTTATCTGGTATGGTTCGGGCTGTCGGCGTTTGTCACCGGCGCGCTGACAATCTACCATGACTTTACGGTAATTGAACAATCACTCGTTTTCGGCCTGATTTCCGTGGTCTTCGCCCTCACCGGCTGGTTCTTTTACGGCCGGATCATGAAACGCAGCAAGGTTTCCGACCGGTATAAGCATTTGAACGATCCGGCCGGGCAGCATATCGGCAAAACCTATCTGCTGGCGGAAGACGTCGTCGACGGACGTTCCAAGGCACTGATCGGCGACAGCGTGTGGATCGTCGAATGCGAAGACGGTCTGAAAAAAGGCGACAAGGTCAAAATCACCGGGGTTGAAAACGGTGTGATCCTGAAAGCCGAAAAAGCCTGACGGTCAGGATACAAGACCCGGAAAAATCCCGGGTCTTGTTTTTTTATATGAGGCCCCGCGTTAGAAGCGTGGCGGCAAAGAGCTTACGGCTTTTTTTCATTTCGCTTTTTGTCGTTTTCTGTTTTTCTTTTTCCTTCTTTTCCGCTTTCCTTTTCTTTCCTTCCGTTCTTCTTTTTCCCGCTCTTTCCGTCTTTCCCGCTTTGTTCTTCTCCCTTTTTCTTTTTCCCTTGTATTTTTTTGCGCCTTGTTCTTTGCGTATAAAAAACTCCTTCGCCATTGTAAGAAAGACGATCCGGAATTGTCCGAATAAAATTTAATGAACACGCATACCACGGCACATACGACATGAAACCTCAAAGTACCATTGCCCCGAAATATCGCAGAAAGGCGCTTTATGGCGGATGTCCAAAGACATTATGCCGACGGAAAGGAATAGGAACTGTTGAGACCGAAGTTTGTCCGAACTATATTCATATGTTATCGGAGATACCGTCCGAATATTCCGCAAACCCGGTTAGGAAAGCTCAAAGGCAAGAGTCGTTGTCGATATATGAGCGGTGAGGAAAGTGCAAGATACAAGATATAAACATGGAGGCCGACAGTTTTGGTGTAAAGAATACCATGTCGACACAACCGGGAAGAATGCTCAAAAAATTTCCGGACATATACGAAATCAACTGCAGGAAGACGCCGAGCAAAGTCTGTTGACAATGGACTTGTATCCGTTTACGGAGGCAAAAACCTTATCAGACCGTCCTATGCCCTTCAGACGTTCGCCGGTACCGTAGGGGGATGCCCGTATACAAAGACCCCCGCGTAGAATGCGGGGGTCTTTTTTAGAAAAACTTCGCAAACGGCTGCCGGCGGCAAACCTCAGAAGCGGAAATAAATAAACGGATTATAGGTTGAAGCCGCTACCGCTGCCGAGGACAGCAGAAACAGCACCATCAGCCAGGTATTGAGCAATATATTTGCCGCCCGGCTTCCGTTTCTGGCGGTCAAAATGTTTTTAAATGCCGGAACGGCACAGACAAGCGCCGCGGCAAAGGCTGCAATTTCGACCGTACCGACATAGTAGGAATAATCAAAAGCCAAACGGTGATTTTCAATCATACCGGTCATATTTTTGAGGTATTGAGCGGCATAGGAGAGGCTCTCCGAAC
>ERZ780157.71-NODE-71-length-137050-cov-20.609847_pt1 | contig 137050 bp, 144 predicted proteins | sample MGYA00511169_ERZ780157 | MGnify/ENA primary metagenome ERZ780157 (study PRJEB29588, sample SAMEA1965149) | human gut metagenome | biome: human gut; feature: human-associated habitat; material: faeces | place: Denmark | collected 2008/2010 ...
CAGGGGGGGGGGGCAGATACAAATAATGCTCCTGTAGGTAAACAAGCAAAATGTATTTTTTATATTGACCAATATATTAATAAAATATATAATATAAATACCAAACATGAGGTTAATATGAAAAAAGCATTTACATTATCGGAAGTCCTTATTACCCTTGGTATAATCGGGATTGTTGCTTCAATGACTCTGCCGTCGTTGATTAAAAAACATGAGGAAAGGGTTACTGTTACTAAAGTGAAAGCTGCGTATTCGTTGATTTCACAGGCTTATTTTAGAGCAATGGAAGAATACGGGGGAGATATTTCAAGCTGGGACTGTTTCAACGTGAAAACCGGATATGTTAAGCCTGCTTGTTTGATGGATAGATTGTCTAAGCATTTAAATGTAATCTCATCCGTAAATGATAGGAGTGATTCTGTTTTATATTCTTTGAACATGCAAAAAATTACTTCTCACTATACACACATGAATTCATTAGTGTTATCAAACGGTTTTATATTAAAATTTCCATCATCTAGTACGCAAAGCTGTGAAACATATCGGACATGGGATGTTCCGGAAGGTGAAAAATTTGCCTGTGAGCTTATTGTTGATATAAATGGTCATAAAGGCCCGAATGCATTTGGACGTGATACATTTGTTTTTAAACTGCATAAAGATCGTGTAGCACCTTATGGTAATTATACAGAACCTTATTATAAAATTTGGAATTCTTGCAATAAAGAACCGCAAAATGAATTTTATGATGGAGGAATAAACGGTAAAGCTTGTGCTGGCTGGGTTATTACCAATGAGAATATGGATTATCTGCATTGCACGGGGCTGTCATATAATGGCAAAACTAAGTGTAAATAAATAGAAGGAAAGAAAAAAGTAATTTTTCCCATCAAGTTGTATGACTTAGCATACCTGCATAGTATAATATAAATTATGCGGTACACTTGTCGGTATATAGTGTAATTCTATTTTTAAATCTTAATTACTTAACTTCCCAGGTTGTGCCGTCTTTTGTATCTTTCAGAATGATGTTTTCTGCATCAAAAGCTGTGCGGATTTTGTCGGCTACTTCCCAATTCTTTTCTTCGCGTGCTTTTTTGCGGTATGCAAGAAGTTCATCCATTGACGCAAAATTTTCGCCCAATTTTTCGGAAATTCTTTTGACAACTTCATTAACTTCTTCTTCTGAAAGCGAGGCTTTTTCAAAACTGAAACCGAGCGCCGACGCAAGTGTAAACAGCGTTGCAAACGCGTCTTTTTCATCTTTATTTGCTCTATTAGCCAAATCAAAAAGAACGGCAAGCGCTTTTGATGTATTTAAATCATCATCCATGGCTTCTACGAATTCTTTGTATGCGTCGGTTTTTGTGATGTCAAAATTTTCATCAATGTTTGCGCGTTTCGCGTTCAGCATTCTTTTTACGCCTGCTGAAGCCGAAGCCAGCGACTCATCGCTGAATTCAACCGGCATTCTGTAATGGTTTGTCAGAATAAAGAAGCGGATTGTGTTTGCGTCGTATTTTTTCAACAAATCGTCGATTGTCAAAAAGTTCCCGAGAGATTTTGACATTTTTTCTTTATTAATTGTCACAAAACCGTTGTGAAGCCAGTAATTGACAAACTTGCAGCCGTTAGCGCATTCTGATTGAGCAATTTCGTTTTCGTGGTGAGGGAAAATCAAATCCGCCCCGCCTGCATGAATATCAATTGTTTTGCCAAGGTATTTGCGGCTCATTGCAGAGCATTCAATGTGCCAGCCCGGACGGCCGACGCCCCAAGGGCTTTTGTATCCGAATTTTTCGTCTTTTTTCCAGAGCGCAAAGTCAAGCGGGTCTTCTTTTTTGTCGCCGACTTCAATCCTTGCTCCGCTTTCAAGCTGGTCAATCGGCTGCTTTGAAAGGCTTCCGTATTCAGGGAATTTTTTCACTCTAAAGTACACATCGCCGTCGATTTCATAAGCAAAGCCTTTATTTATCAAATCTTTTACCATTCCAATCATTTCGCCCAGAGTTTTGGTTGCAAAAGGCTCAATATCGGGTTTTAGAGTATTTAAAGCTTTCATCGAGTTTTCAAACTGTTTGTACCAGTATTGAGAAACTTCTTCGGGAGTTTTGTTTTCTTTTTCGGCTTTTTTAAGGATTTTGTCGTCAACGTCTGTGACGTTACGGCAGTAAGTGACATCATAGCCTTTGAATTTCAAGTATCTATAAAGAACATCCCAGGTTATGTAGCATCTTGCATGTCCAAGGTGCGCAAAATCATAAACGGTCGGGCCGCAGACGTACATTTTAACTTTATTTTCTTCAAAAGGTTTGAAATCTTCGATTTGGTTGGTAAAAGAATTGTGTAACTTCATATTTAAAATCCCTCTTTTTCCATAATTTTACTACAAACAAAATCAAGTGTTAACAATTGTAAATAAATAATAAACTTAAGCAATTTTTGTATATAAAAAATACTTATAAAGTATATAAAAATAAAAACGAGGTATTATTATGACAATTAATGAAGTGAATGGTGCAAATCAGCCGCAAAAAGGCTACACAAAAGTTACTGTAAAAGACAAAGATTCCGGTGAAAGTTTTGTAATTGACTTTAGGAATGCAAGAGTCAAAGGTAATGTTGCGGAATGGACTATCAAAGACGGTAAGGTCTATGACAAAGACGGTCAAGAAGTTAAAGACAATGAGCTTGAAGTAACAAAATATCAGGCAGCATTGATTAAAGCAGCAGCAGAGGGCGACGGCGATGGAAAGCGTTTGGATACAAACGATTTAGTCGGCGGCTTGTATGGCGAAAAAGCTGAAGAAGAACTTCAGAAAGCAAAATCTGAATATCATGTTAGAAAAGATACTATGAATGATCCTCCGGCTCGCGGAGGTGATGCAGATGCGCTTGAGCATGGCTTGATTTATGCAAATGTTGAAAATGCGAAAGGCGAAAGAGGACATCTGGAAATTCAGCTTCTTGAAAAGGAGCAGCCGCTGGCATCTCCTCCGAAAGACAAGGCTTGGTATGAATTTTGGAAATAAATAAAAAATTTAAGGGCGGTTTAACCGCCTTTTTTATTAAAATTTGTTAAAAGATGAAAATTCAAAAGACAATTTTTAAGTCTAAAAATACTTTTAAATAATATAAGAATACTAGGATTAATCTACGGGGAAAGGATTGGATTATTATGGTTGAAATGATTAACAGAATTGAAAAAAGACGTCCGAATGACAGAATTATTTTGAAGGATCTTAAAACAGGCGCAACAAAGACCTATGAAATTCCTGTCGGGAAAAGAGTTATTTATGGAAAGCAGGAATTTGATATGAGTAAAGTTCCAAACGGTCAGTTAAAACTTTCCGGTGAAAATATTCCGGATTCGGACTTTTACCTTGCCGGTCTCGCGCTTGAGCATATGGACGTGAATAATGATAAAAAAATTGATGAATATGACAGCGATTCTGAGATGGCAGGCAGATTAAACAGAAAACTCTCCTCTTCAAAATATTATGTCAAAGATGTTGATTGTTTCAGTGATGCCGGAATATACAAAGGCGAAGGCGGAGCTATATTTAGTCAGGATTCCGGTAAATTTTTCCAATTTTATATTGAAAACAAAGACGGACAGAAATAAATTTTATCTAATTTACAAAATATCAAATATTTTATGAACGGGTGAAATCAGTTCTTCAACAGGACAGGTTTCATCCAGTTCTAATGTAATCGTCGGAATTTTCTTTTCTATTCCGGCGTAAGTTCCAAAACTTCCCGGGGTTGGATAGCCGATACTTTCTTCAACCGGATAGTTTATAATTTTTGAAATCTTTTCGGAAATTTCTTTTGCGTCACCGTCGTAATTTACGACTTTGAAAGGCGCATGGAGCGTTAAAATCAACGATGGTTTGTATTCTTCAATAATCTCCATAACAAAACGGGTTTCGATTTCGCTTGCCGGTCTTTCGCCGCCAAAAAATTCGTCGCGCGCTGTGAATTTCCAGTTTTGTGTCGGAAAATTCCTGTTTAAGTCAACGCCGTTAGCATTGGTTCGTTTGCCAAGCTTCATTCCGTCAGGGTTTAGGCAGGGAATGAAAAGAAGATTTCTTATTGTTTTCTCTGGATTGTGTGAAGAATATGAGAGCTCCCCTTGAGGATATAAAGTTTTGTTTGAATTTCTTTTCAAATACTCTTCAATCAAAAACTTTCCCTGCGGTTCATCGCCGTGAAAAATTCCGATTACAAGAACCATACGCTCATTTTGTGGCTCTGTTTTTGTGCCGAGCAGACAAATTTCATTGCCAAGTTGTGTTTTTGCTGTTTTTAATATTTTGAACTGCTCATTACTCACTGTTTACACCTCACGCAAACAGCGCTTCTATAAATTCTTCGCTGTCAAAACTCTTTAAATCTTCCATTTTTTCGCCAACGCCGATAAGTTTTACAGGCAATTTCATGTCTTTTGCAACCGCAAGCACAATCGCGCCTTTTGCCGAGCCGTCAAGCTTTGTGAGCGCAACTGATGTAAGGTTTACTGCATCAAGAAAAACTTTTGCCTGCTGCAAGCCATTTTGGCCGGTGTTTGCGTCTAAAACAAGCATTGTTTCGCGTAAATTTTCCGGTGCATTTTTGTCAATCACGGATTTGATTTTTGAAAGCTCTTCCATGAGGTTAAATTTGTTTTGAAGACGTCCTGCTGTGTCAACGAGAATTACATCGTAATTTTCGGATTTTGCCTTTTGAATTGCTTCATAAACAACTGATGCAGGGTCGGCTTTGTCGCGTCTAACAATGTCAGCTCCGGCACGTTTTGACCAGATATCAAGCTGTTCTTCGGCTGCGGCGCGGAAGGTGTCGCCTGCGGCTATTAAAACTTTTTTGCCTTCATTTTTGAACTTATAAGCGAGTTTTGCGATTAAAGTTGTTTTTCCGACGCCGTTTACACCTGTGATAAAGTAAATATTCAGCTCATTTTCTTTGTAACCGAGTTTGTTATCTCCGGCTTCTTTGAGCGTTTTGAGGAATTCTTCTTTCAGATAATTTTTAACATCAGAAGGTTTGATTTTGTCTTGTAAGCGTAGTTTGTCGACAAGTTCTGCTGCATAATTTACGCCTAAATCCGCAGAAATCAGCAAATCCTCCATATCGTCAAGTACAAATTCGGAGAATTCTTCTTCTTGCCCGACTCCCTCAACAACATTTGTAACAAGATTTTGTGCAGTGTTGGAAACAGCTTGTTTCAGGTTATTAAATTTATCCGAAAAGAATTTGAACATTATTTAAGTCCGTTTTCAACAATTACTTTTGCAAGAATTCCGTTGATAAATGACGCGCTGTCATCTGTCGAATATTTTTTCGCAAGTTCCAAAGCTTCGTCAACTACGACTTTCATCGGAGCGTCTTTGATGTATAAAAGTTCAACGATTGCAATACGCAAAATATCTTTATCCATTTTGACTAAACGCTGCAAATCCCAATTTCTTGCGTGTTTTTGAATAATTTCGTCAACTTCTTTGTGATGTTTTTGGAAATATTCGGCAATTTCTATTGCGTAGCCTTTTACTTCGTTTTGGGAATCAAGAGTTGTAAATTCAGCGATTTCAAGCGCAAGAAGTGTTTTTTCCGCGATTTCAATCATTTCGTTAATTCTGCCTGACATCTCAGATGACATAACCAATGGCACTGAAACATTCGCAACTCCGATGGGTCTATTTAAATTTGTTTCGTGATTAGCTTCGTATTCTTCGATTTCGTCACGCATTGCAACGAGTGAACCGACTGCGATTTTAAGTTCGTCATTTGCGTTGCTTGTCAAAATTCTGACTGATTTAAGAATAATGTCTTCCAAATCAGATTTTGAATAGTTTGTAATTTTTTTGTCAAACTGTGAAAATAATATAAAAGCCAATTCTCTGGCTGCTCTGCGAGCTTGCATATATTTACCTCTTTGCTGTAATTTATTTTGTTCTACACGAAAAAATGTATCATGAAAAAATTTTCACGACAATAGAATATAAAATATAACTTGAAATTTTTTAAAAATAGGTTATAATAAAAGAAAAGGGCGGGACAAGTTACCGCTTGCCCCATTAAAAGCCCCTATTTGTTTGTTAGAACTAGCAGTATCAGTAAAATTATTGCTAGTTCTTCTGTTTTAACAAACATTTTATCACCTCCTTTCCTGAAAGATTAACAAATTTCAAGTTCGTGCTTTCAGATATGAAAAGTGATGCGGGCTTGCCCAAAATCTATAATAACAATAATCAGCTTTTATACATCATGCATTTATTGGATTTATAATTAATATTTATTTGGATTTAAATATTTTTCCAGGGCTTGAAACTGTAAAGAATATATGCTACAATAGTAATAGCAGTTAAAAATATTGCTTAAAGTTCATTTTATGATGGAAAGGGGCGAAGAGCCCCTTTCTTCTTGTCTAAAATCTTTCACACCAATTCCGCCGCACGATAAGAGCTTCTTACCAGAGGCCCAATTTGCCTGTGAGTAAACCCGAGATTTAAAGCAAGTTTGTCTAATTCATGAAATTCTTCAGGGGTATAATATTTTGCAACTTCAAGATGAGCTTTTGAGGGCTGAATATACTGGCCGATTGTCAAAATATCAACTCCGGCTGATTTTAAATCTTGCAAAGTTTCTTCTATTTGTTCTAAAGTTTCGCCAAGGCCGACCATCAAGCCGGATTTTGTCAGCATTTTACTATTGGCTTTTATGTATTTTAACACTCCTATTGAACGCTTATAATCACCTTGAGGCCGCGCTGTTTTGAACAAATGTTTAACTGTTTCGATATTGTGGTTGAAAACTTCCGGTTTGGCTTTGATAATTTTGTCAAGCGCGTTTGTATCGCCTTTAAAATCGGGCGTCAAAATCTCAATTTTAACATCAGGCGACAGTTTTCTTATTTCAAAAATACATTGTGCAAAATGTTCAGCACCGCCGTCCGGTAAATCATCGCGGGTTACTGATGTTATAACGGAATATTTTAAGCCCAAATCCTTCACAGCCTGTGCAATATGTAAAGGTTCTTTAAGGTCAAGCGGTTCAGGTTTTTGACAGTCAATGTTGCAGTAGCGGCAGTTGCGAGTACAAACGTTACCCATAATTAGAAAAGTGGCTGTATTACTTATGTAGCACTCGTTTTTGTTCGGACACCTTGCATTTTCACAAACAGTATTTAGGCAGTTTGTCTTTAAAATTCTTCTTACATTTTTGGTTTTTTCTGTGTCGATAATCGGTCTTTTTAAATATTCCGGGAGCCTTTTTTGCATTGCCACTTCCTTTTTTTTAATTTATATTATATAATAAAAAGTACAAGGAGAAACAGTATGAAAAAATTTTTATTAATTCTTTGTTTACTGGCATTCACGGGTGCAGCTTATGCTGAAGTAGATTACAACAGAAATTACAGTCCTCTCTCAGTTGGTGAAACCGATAAATATTTTAAAGATTTGAATTCTTGGGATTCGCGAAACCTTTATGTTCCGGGACAACCATATAACCAGCCTTATGATTATAGTTATCAAGGCGGATATGATCCATCACAATTTGGTTACCGTGAAAGAACGATTGACTCTGGTGACGGCCAGAACTCAGCAGCGGCTCCAAAAATGTACACAAACCAAGGTGCAAATGTTAATGCCGCTAAAAATGAAGATGGTACAACTGTCAAAGTTTCTACGCCGCGTCCAAATACCGGTTACAGATGGGGCAAAAACCCTTATGAAATCTATTACAACTTCGGGGCAACCGGTTTCAAGAGCAAAGGCTACGGACAGGATTACGGACAAAATTAGTCTGTGCTAAGAAAATCACAATTATAAAAACAGGAGATGAAGAAATTCTCTCCTGTTTTTTTAACTTTGATGTGCGCCCATGGAGGATTAAAGTTTTATTTTAATGCGCAAAGGCATTCAAAAATCCCTTCTGAATATGTCGGATGAGCAAAACATACTTCTTTCAGTTTTTCAACAGGAATTTTGTTCTGCATTGCAATGATAACTTCATGAATTAAAGCCGAGGCTTCTTTTGAAACAATGTGCGCACCGATGATACGGCCGTTTTGTGCAAGAAGTTTAATAAACCCGTCAGTTGAGTTGTCGCAGTGGGATTTGCCGAGTGCGGAGACCAAATATGTTGATTTTTGGTATGTTCCGGCTTCCAAATCCTGTTCACGCACTCCAACCCAGGCTATTTCGGGATTTCCGTATATTACGGACGGGATTAAGCCTTCACAAAATGGAATTTGAGAGGTTTCGGAGAACGCCTGCTTAATTGCGAAATGCGCAAGCTGAATTGAGCCGTAAACATCACCCAAATATTTTACACCGTCGATTTTCTTCTGTTCGACCGGTTTCCTTCCGGTTGCCATAAGAATAAAATCCGCGCTTATGTTTTCTCCGTTTGAAAGCGTAACTTTACAGTCGTTAGCGTTTGCGCCGCTGTTGCAGTCGATTTTTTCAACCGAGGTTGAGGTGAAAAATTTGATTTTTTTTGATTTGAAAATTCTTTCAAGCCGCTTGGAAACCTCAATGTCGGCAAGCGGAAGAAGATGTCCGGCAAGTTCAACCACTGTGACTTCGACTCCGAAAGAAGAAAAAATCCGCGCCCATTCAGTTCCGATTGCGCCGGAACCCGCAATAACAACTGATTTCGGAAGTGTTTTTAAATTCAAAATATCATCTGAACTTAAAATAAATTTCCCGTCAAAGTTGAAACCCGGCGGAATTGCAGCTTTTGAACCCGTTGCGCAAATGATTTCTCCGCATTCGTAAACCTCATTTCCAGCAGAAATTGTGTGTGAATTTATAATTTCTGCAGCTTCTTTAATTACAACAGTTCCGGAGTTTTTCAGCGCAAGCTCAAGGTTTTTGCGAATTTTTGCAACGACTTCATCTTTGTGAGCCATAACTTTTTCAAAATCAACCTTGACGCCTTCTGTTTCAATCCCAAGACAAGCCGAGTTTTTCATCTCTTCAAAAAGTTCTGCCGAATGAAGAATTGTTTTTGTCGGAATACAGCCGCGGTTAAGGCATACTCCGCCGATTAAATCCTTTTCAAAAAGTACAACTGTTTTGCCAGCCTTTCTTGCCTGAAAGGCTGCTGTATAGCCAGCCGGGCCGCCGCCAATTATACCAAAATCATATTTCACAATTTGCCTCGCTTTATGTTCGTTAAAAACGATTTTATTATAGCATGAATTAGAATTTAATCGGGTAATCATCGGGAATTTTCCAATTGTTGCAATAAATTATATAGGTACAATATTCCGGGGTAGATATTCCAGAATTACCGGTATAAGCTCTACACAACTCCAGGAAGGTGTCTCTTTGTTTGTCTAAATATGCACATGTCCAAACAGGATAGGCGTTTGCAGTAGGAACAAGTTTTCCGTTACGAATCTCAAGAGTAAAACTAAAAAGATTTTTCCCTCCTACAAACTTCTTATTACCACGATTTGTTGTTGAAACATAAAATCGGCCAACTGTTCCTGATTCCTTAGTAGCTATAGAATCGCTGTTAAATGTTGTATAGGTACTAAATAATACTGCTCGGCCGTCAGCCAGCTCATGCCATCTTGTAAAATTTTTAGTACTTTCGTTACCATAGTCGCCCACAAAATTATGAAGTGCTCCGGTTGAATCATATACTTTATAATTTTCGGAATTTTGTTTGATAGTTTGCGTAATCTTCATATATCGGCCAAAATATTTTTGAAAAAATTCTTCGGGATCGACAGTGTTAGTCCCAGTCATACCACCAGTATAAGGCCAATTCCAATAAATTGCGTCTTCGTTATCAGCTTGAGAGCGCTGAATTATCTGAGTGAATTCGCTGTAAGATTTTTTTAATTCCGTTTCTACAACTCGCCTGCGATAGGCTCCCATAAGATTAGGTATTGTTAGTGCGGCAATAATACCGATTATTCCAAGAGTAATTAGGACTTCTGCTAATGTAAAGCAGGGAGAATTCAGACTACCTAATGCCCCCCCCCCCCCGGGTGAAATCCGCTCTATGATTGAGTTTTAACATAATTACCTCCTTTTTTATTTGATTGCTGATAAACTAATTATCTTGTGTATACGCGCGGCAGACGAACCTTTAAGCGGCATGTGAGTTCGTAATTTATTGTGTTCAGAATTTTTGCCCATTCATCAATTGTGTTATTTTCATCCAGCAGGGTTATTACATCTCCCGGCTGCGCTTCAATTCCGGTTATATCAAACATCATTTGATCCATTGTGATGTTACCGATTTGCGGAACTTTTCGGCCGTTTAGAATTCCTGAAATTTTGTTCGAAAGCCCGCGCGGAATTCCGTCTGCGTATCCTAAGGGTACAGTTGCAATTTTTCTTGTGCCTTTTGCAATGTATGTGTGGCCGTAGCTTACGCCTTCGTGGTCGTGCGCCTCATGGATGTGTACAATTCTGCCTTTCAGCGACAAAATTTGTTTAAGTTTCGGAATTTTCATTTCTCCGTCCGGCGGAAAGTCCGGATAAAGCCCGTAAAGCGCAATTCCGGCTCTGCGCATGTTTGAATTCGGTACATCATAACACATTTGTCCGGCTGTGTTTAAAATATGCAGCAAAAGTCCGTCTGTGTTAATTTTTGAGATTACATTGTTCCACTTGTCGATTTGCTGTCGGGTTTTTTCGCGGTTTTCAGCATTGGCAAGATGGGTGAAAATCCCTTTAAAATCTATGAAATCACAATTTCTTATCTCGTTTATAAAATCAACAGCGTTTTCAGCGGCAACTCCGATTCTGTTCATTCCGGTATCAATTTTGACGTGCACTTTGGGCTTGATGCCTGTTCTTTCAAACGCCTGGCGGCAGGCTGTGATGTGTTCTTTTGAAAAAACAGAGATTGCCAAATCTAATTTCGTTGCGCTTTCGACGGCCCACACCGGAACTGCTCCCAAAACAAGAATATCGGCTGAAATTTTTGCATTTCGCAGGTCAGCGCCCTCGTCAATTGAGGCGACGCCAAGCATATCAGCTCCGCTTGCAAGAAGCGTCGGGGCAAGCATTACAGCACCATGTCCGTATGCGTCCGCTTTAACAACTGCTAAAAGTTTAACATCTTTTGGAGTTTGGGAACGAATTGCTTTGATATTTTGAGCAAGATAATCAAGATTTATTTCAACCCAACTGTCCCTGTGAATATTTACATTCGATTGCTTAACATTTCTCATAGGATAATTATAAGACGGAAAATTTTCAATGCAAGAGAATTAAGACGTGAATGTGTGTGCTTCTGTTTGTATGCTAAAATTGTTGCAAAATTTTTGAAATTTGATATAATTAATAGGTGTCTTTATAGTTGCACATTTTAATTACATAATAAGGAGCTAAAAATATGAAAAAGCAGACTATGATTGAATTTTCGGGGGGGGGGGGCAGCTTATAACCCGGCTCCTGTAAGGATTTTCTTTAATTTCAAGTGTTTTGGAGTATTAGTGTCGTTCTTGGGAGATTTATTTTCTTTAAACAGCTCGCTGGCTAGCTATCGTTTCGAAAACAAATCTCCCAAGAACTTCTTTGCGAAGAAACAGAGTAAAAATGAAACGAACAGCTCACCGCTTACTGTTCACCGTTTACTAATTAACGAAACGGTCTTTTCAACTTTCACTTCTCACTTTTCACCTTTCAAAAAACCCGCTTTTACAATGGCGGAGGTTCTAATCACCCTTGGCATTATCGGTTTAGTGGCTGCCATGACAATGGGCAGCGTAATAAATAAATTCAAAGAAAGAGAAATCGTTGCAAAGCTGAAAAAGGTTAATACAATTCTCTCGCAAGCTCTTGTCAGCGCAATTGATGAGCAAGGGACTGTTGATACATGGGATTTGATAAAAGGCGATGACCCGGAGGGTTCTGCATTTTTGCTGCTAAATTATTTTGAAAGATATTTTAAAATACTCTCTAATTGTGAAACCAAGCAAAGCTGTGTTGGCACAAAGCCTTATAAATATTTAAATGGAGTAAATCATATAGATTATTCAAATCAAAGAGCATACAAACATGTTGTATTATCGGACGGCACACTTTTAATCTTCCATGTTGATAGAGAATTCATAAAGTGCACAAATTCTAAATATGTCTGTGCTACGGTCTTTGTTGATACGAATGGTTATTTTAAAGGTCCAAACCAGTTTGGCAAAGACTTTTTTATGTTTGCCATTAAAAAAGATAAAATTGTTCCTTATGGTATGCCTAATTTTGAATCGGGATGCAATAAAAACGTTGGATCTGGATACGGGCTAACTTGCGGCGCTTGGGTTTTGTTCTATGAAAACATGGACTATTTACACATGTAAGCGTCGCCTCAAACATAATATATCCGCCTTTTCTCTATTTCTAAACAAATATAAACTAATTGTCACAAAAATAAGTTTAATCTATAATAGAAAAAGAATTGCGAGGTGAATTATGAATTTGGAACATTTGAAGCAGACTGACCCGGTTGTGGCAGAACAGATTGAAAAAGAACTGGAAAGACAACAAAATACGATTGAACTTATTGCGAGCGAAAACTGCACATCTTTAGCGGTTATGGAAGCTTCGGGAAGTGTTTTGACAAATAAATATGCAGAAGGAAAACCTCACAAAAGATTTTATAACGGGTGTGAACACATCGATATAATAGAAGAAATTGCACAGAAACGTGCGTGTGAACTGTTCGGGATGGAGCATGCAAACGTTCAGCCTCACAGCGGTGCGCAGGCAAATATGGCAGTGTTTATGTATGCGCTTAAGCCCGGCGATAAAGTTTTAGGAATGGATTTGTCAAACGGCGGACACCTTTCGCATGGTTCACCGGTGAACTTTTCAGGGCTTTATTTTGACGTGAAAAGTTACGGCGTTGACGATGAAGGCAATATTGATTATGAAAACGTCCGCAAAATGGCGCATGAACATAAGCCTAAACTTATTATTTGCGGGGCCTCAAACTATTCAAAAATTATTGACTTCAAAAAATTCCGCGAAATCGCTGATGAAGTTGGCGCATATTTGTTAGCTGACATTGCGCATATTGCAGGTCTTGTTGTTGCAGGGCTTCACCCGTCACCGGCGCCTTACGCTGATTTTGTGACAACTACAACCCACAAATCACTTCGCGGGCCGCGCGGCGGGATTACAATGTGCAAAGCCGAACATGCCGCAGGTATTGATAAAGCTGTTTTCCCGGGTATGCAGGGAGGGCCTCTGGAACATATTATTGCAGCTAAAGCCGTTGCGCTTTTAGAGGCTTCAAAACCGGAATTCAAAGAATATGCGGCGCAAATTATCAAGAACGCAAAAGCACTTGCGCAAGGGTTGATGGATGAAGGAATGGACATTGTCGGCGGTATGACAGAAAACCATCTTATGACCCTCGACTTGAGAAGAACAGGCAAAACCGGCAAAGATATGGCTAATGTTCTTGAAAAAGTCGGAATAACCGCGAACAAAAATACAGTTCCAAATGACCCGCAAAGTCCGTTTGTAACAAGCGGTATTCGTCTTGGTACACCTGCCGTTACAACAAGAGGATTCAAAGAAGAAGATATGATAGAAGTTGCAAAAATTATTGCATCTGCGATATTTTCATCAGATAATGAAATCGGACTTACCAACTTAAGAGAACGTTCGCTCAAGTTGTGTAAAAAATATCCGCTTTATCAGGATAACTAGCGGACGATGAATTGCAGGGATAAAGATGATTATTAAACTTACACATGCTCATATAATAGGAACAATTATTGCTTACATATTCGGGGTATTTTTGGTGCCTCTTGTTATAAATTTTTCAAAAAAAGAAGGCCTTGTTGACCTTCCTAATGAGCGTAAAATTCATACAATACCGGTTTCGCGCCTTGGAGGGGTGGCAATCTGGGCAAGTACAATGCTTACATTTTTGATGCTTGTGTTTTTGAGTTATTACCCGTACGGGAGTCTTTTATCAGGGATTTTGCTCGGAAGTTCTTTGATGTTTTTACTCGGGCTTGTGGACGATGTTTATAATCTTGATGCAAAGTTCAAATTATTTCTCCAGCTTTCAATTGCAACAGTTGTATATCTTTTAGGCGTAAAAATCCATTCAATTCCGTTTTTTGGCGGTATAGATTTAGGATTTTGGTCATATCCAATAACTTTGTTGTGGATTGTCGGAATTTCGAATGCCGTAAACTTTATTGACGGAGTTGACGGACTTGCAGGGTCTGTTATTACAATAAATTCTATAACTTTAGCGATTATCGCAATATCAATGAACCCTTCAAACCCGATTGTAGCATTAATAGGATTTATTCTGGCTGGTTCAATGCTTGCGTTTTTAACCTACAACTTTAATCCGGCAAAAATCTTTATGGGTGACAGCGGGGCTTTGTTTTCAGGCTTTTTATTGGCAGCAATCTCAATAACAGGTGTTATGAAAGCTGCAACACTTACAATTCTTCTGCCTTTTGTTGTTTTGGCGGTACCGATTATGGATATTGTTTTCAGTACATTAAGAAGAATTTGCAAGGGCAAATCTCCGTTTGTAGCAGACGCAGAACATCTTCATCATAAACTTTTGCATGCAGGGTTTTCGCAGAAAAAAACAGTTTTAATTTTAACTTCAGTTGCAATTGTAGCCGGCGCAATTGCGTCGCTCATTATGGGGCCTAATACCATAAAACATTATGCAGTGTGCATTCTGGTAATTGTTTTTGTCATGTTGTTACTAAATTTCATAAAAGTATTGACAAAAAAATAATTATGTGGTATCATCCTTTGTGGATTTAATTACTCAGTTTTAGTCATGTGTTTTTAGTGTTCACTGGCTTAAAATATTTAAGTGTAAATCTGCCATATATATATCGATAGCCAGGATGAAAATCCCGGTATGAGAGATACTATTTACGTGTTGTTAGTTAAGTAAGGGTTTATTAACTATGAGTGTAAAGGCAGTACAAAATTATGAAAACAGAAATCAGTTGTCAAATGTTTTGACATCAACAGTAGTAGGTGGACTTGTCGGTTTCAGTGCAAAGTACAGCATTCCTTTGAGCAAAAGAGAAACGCAGAATGTTGATTACAGAGCAATTCTGAACATTGGCTATAAAAACGCCAATGTCAAGAAAGCTAATGCGTTTAAGCTTCAAAAAACTCGCACAGCAGCTCAAGATGAGTTTATAAAAATGATTGATGACAAGGAACCTTTTAAAAATCCTTCGTTACAGATGATTGCAGAACGTCTTGGCGGCAAAACAAAACCGCTTGGACAAAAGATTTATGCAGTTATTGAAAATGATGCAAATAAAAATCTTGATTTGGAAGGGCTGACAAAAATTCTCGGAGATGAGTCTGAAGATGTAAAAGCTTTCAGTAAAGCTTTTGAAGATAAACCAGCTTTTACAAACCTTTCACTTGATGAAATTACTGCAAAATTGGGCGGTGCTGACGCGCCTCTTGCTAAAAAGGTTGCGAAGATTTTCCGTGCAAGTGAAAATAAAAATTTGAGCTTTGACACAGTTGCAAGGTCACTTGGCAATGAGTCTAAAGATGTTTTGGAAGTAAAACGCGTTTCAAGGCTTAATAATGCATTTGCAAAAGACAACCTGGATTATCTTGTAAGAAAGCTTGGCGGTGAAGCTTCCCAAGCCGGACAGGAATTTCGCAGAATTATCAAAGAAGTGGATATGAATGCAAAAAACCTTTCTAAATCTCTTAAAAAAGCTTTTTACAGAAATGAAATCTCAGGCAGATATACGGCACCGTTTGTGATTGCGGGTGCTGCAGCAGGGTTTGCAGGCGCAATCATCCATAATATGATTAAACACAACACCGAAGCGTAAATTATAAATAGCACTAAAGTCAAAAGAAGGCAGGACGAACCACCAAACGTCCTGTTTTTGGTTTGTAAATTTTTAAACTGCAGTGTGAAATATAATTAGTTTTTTAGCGCAATATCAATCTTGTTAAGCTGGCAAAAGGTTTTTAAAACGGCTTTTGCTTTCTGTATTTCAAGATGAACACTGTTGTTTTTAGTTTCTCTTACGATTTCAGAAGCCTTTTCATACATTTTTGAAGCGCCTGTCAAATAATCTTTTTGGCGCTGCGATTTCATAAGGCCAAGTTCCTGGAAATATTGTCCGTATTGCAGATAAAGCCTTGATAATAAATCATTTAAACCATATTGACGGGCTGTAATAATTGCATTTTCAATATGGATTTTTGCGCTTTCAAAATCTGAAACGCCGATACTTGCTTTTGCCATAACCATCTGCAGAAGAATAGCAAAGAAATGGTTGTTAATTTTCGGATTTTGCGCAACGCTTAAGGCCTGCGATGCAATATCCAAAGCCTGATGAGGGCCTTCTGTCACAAGCGCCGCATCTGCTATTAAATACCAGGTTAGTAATGCGCCAAGCGCCATTTTTTCTTTTGAAAAATATGCGATTTGGTCATTATAAATATCCATTGCCTGACTCGTTTGGTCGTTGTTTCTGAATATAATTCCAAGAAGCGATTTCAAAATGTTTTTTGTGAAATTGTCGCCGTTGTTGTTCGCAAAAGTTACGACCTGGAACAAATCTTCCTGAAGTCCGTTGTATTTTTTCCGCAGAATATTGTTGATTATGTTAATGAAATTCCATCTTGTAACGCAATCGCCGGCCATTGTTTTTGATTGATATGCTTTTTGAATTTCTTCAAGTATTTTCTCGGATTCAGGAATGTCTCCCTTCATTGTGTTTGCAAAAGCCAGCGCAAGCTTGCATTTGCACTCAAAAGTTTCCTCGGTTAAATGATTTCTTTCAACAATATCAAAAAGAATTGTCAGAATTTCAAAACATCTGTTGTTGCCCTGAATTATTAGAGCGTTTGCAAGAACAAGATATGAATTAATCCAGGTTTCATAAATTATCTCCATCGGAATTGTCGGATGCGGCTCGTTTTTGCCGAGGAATTCGTCAAAAGCCGGCATAATTTCATTGTCTATAAGATTTATAATTTGTCCGCAGTTGCCGATGTTTAAAAGCGCATTGAGTTTTGTGGATTTGACAAGTGCAATTTCCAAATTCTGTTCCGGCTTCATTTTCTCCAAAACCGCATCAACGCATTCGACTTCACCGAAATAATGACCTGTTTTGCGGCAGCAGCTTGCCATATATCCCAAAAGTTCGATTTCGCGCGGACTGTCGCCTATGCTTTTTGCATTTGAAATCGCATCCGGAAGATAATCCATTGCTTCTTTCGGATTAAAGTCTGCTAAAAGTTTTCCAAGACGTTCGCAAATATTATAACGCGTTTTCAAAGTTTCGGTATCATCAAGCTCGTTTATCAATGCAAGGCATTGTTTTTGCGAAATCGCATAAAGATTTGTGTCACCGATTGCAGAAGCCAGTCTTGTGTTTTTTGTCCAGATGTCAAGTGCAAGTTTTGTGTGTTTTAAATTCTGTGCAATAATCCCTAAAATTGCAGTAGAATTCATTGTGAAACCGGTAAGCGATGTGAAAATTTGTTTGTTAATATCATCAAATTTGTCATCACTTTTTATGGTTTTTACAAGGGTTTCCCAAAGATAAAGGCTTCTGAACCTGTAGTAGATATCGTTCATCGGCTCAATGTAATTTGTCTGCTGCAAATAAGCAATTATGTCACTGAAATCTTCATCACGATACTGGAAGATTTGTTTGATAAGATTAAGGTTTATTTTATCACCCAGAATTGCGCAGCCCATAAGCGTCATGTATGCTTTTAAATTTTTATCCTTTAATATTTGAAGACGTCTGCTAATGACATCTGTAAAAGTCTGCGGAATAGAAAAATCACCGTTAGCAGATTCCATATAAAGCTGAAGAGCCTGTTCCAAATAAGCAGGGTTTCCGTTGCTTTGAAGGAAAAGCTGGCGTTTCAATGTGTCTTCAAGTTTCGGGAAGTTTTCTTCGCCTTCTTTTGCGTCTGCAAATAAGAACATTTGTTTCGCATCAAGCGGCGCAAGGTAAACATCCATAAATATCCCGTCGGTTTTCATGTCCGGGAAATAGAAAAAGCCTTTTGCCGGTTTATGCTCATTGTAAACAAGGATTATCTTTAAGTCGTTAAAGATGTAATCTTTTTTGATAAAATTATTCAAAAATTCGTAGGAGTATCCGTCAATGCATTCAAAATTGTTTATGACAAATACAAATCTGCTGTATTGAATAATTTTGTCGAAAATTTTGTTTAGAAGTTCAAAATATTTTGTTTTGTTTGAAAGAATTGTTTCAAAAGTTCCGTTGCGCGTCGGGTAGAGAAAATTCAACAAATCATTGACTTCCTCCAAAGTCAGATATGGAAATTCATTCTGGAAATATTTTGAGGCATCTTTTCTGAATTTGTTGTTGTTTATGCAAAAATTCGGCAGACTGAAAAGGTTCAAAATAATATCCTGCAGCAATCCCCCCGGGGTTAACTGGGTAATCGGCGTGCAGTTTCCGTAAAACCAGACATAATGTTTTTCATGGAGTTCCTGCATTATGTGTGATATAACAAGGGTTTTTCCGGTACCTTTGGGGCCGCTTAGCGACATAACTTTTTTGTCTTGCGAAAGAATGCTTTTTACAAGAATATTTTTTGCGCTCTGCTGGGCAACCGTGTTTTGTGAAGCAGCTTCGAATAAATTCGGCTGTTTATTTTCTTGTTTTTGAGGAAACGGATATTTGCATTTTCTGCAGTTAAGAGCGTTTGGGAAATTTACACTCTTACATTGCGGACAAATTTTCAAAATTTCTTTTCCGCAATTTTTACAAACCAAATCAAAAATGGTATTTACTGTGTTGCAATTTTTACAAACTAAGCCGGTTCTTGTTTTGCAATACGGACACTTCAATGCGTCATCCGGAATAGTTTTTTTGCAAATGGGACATTTCATTTTGTTTAATCCTGATTAATTAAACGCCTGCTTAATCTTTTCCATCAGCTTGAACAAACGTTTTGAAACTTCGGATTGCGAGATATTTAATTCTTCGGCAATCTCTTTTTGAGTCATACCATTATCATAACGCAATTTATATATTTGTAAATAGTTTTTGTCAGGATTTTCTTTGTTTATTTTCTCAAGCGAATTCATGAAGTGCTGTAGAATTTCTTTTTCAAGAAGAACATCCTCCGGAGATTCTGTTATGTCTGCAGTTTCATAAATTATTTTTGTATTTGCATAATCATTTGTGCGGCTCGGCGCTTCGTCAATAGAAACTTCTTTTGTTGGGGTAAAGCCTTCTTTTGTACGGCGAAGTCTGCCTGAATCCTTTAATACATTCAGAATAGAAGTCGTTGCAATTTTTTTTAGATACGCCTCAAGAGTTGCATCAGAAGTAATAGTTTTGACAATATTCAATGACCTCTTGCAGGTTTCATTGAAGAAATCATCGTACAAATCCTCATTATTTGCAAATTTTCGGTCGTTTTTTATTATTCTCTCTATTAAGTCTATCTTATCTTGTGTAAATTCCACTATACAATAATCCTTTAAACTATTTACAATATAACATAATTACAAATTAATTATAAGCCCCAGTTTAAAATTAGGCGTAGGAATCTCGCCCGGAGCGGGTTTAACCACTTTCATGGTTTCTTTAACAGTTCGTAACACAATGTCATTTATCTGATTAGAACCGCTTGATTTTGTAATTTGTATATTTTCGACAGTCCCGTCGTTTTTGAGTTTAAGCTCAACTTTCACTTGATTTGAATATGCATATTCGGTTGCAAGGAGCAAGTCACTTGAGAGTGAAAGCCTGATACTTTTTCCGGCTGTTTGAAGGTATCTCTTAACTTTGTCGCTGTAAGAAAGGTAATCCGGAACTTCCCAGGTCAGACTTTTAACAGAAATGTAAGGAACCGGGGTTGCTGAAGGCTTTTTCTGCTGTGCTGATGCAGAAGCCGGGGCAGCCTGTTCCTGCTTTGCAGCGGGTTTTTCTGCTTTTGGCGAAGGCTTTTTCGCTGTTTCAGGTGCGGGCGTTGGTTTTGCCGCGGGCGAAGGTGCCGGTGAAGGTGAAGCCTGTGATGGTGCGGGTTGAGCAGGAGCGCTGTTATTTGTCATCAAATCAGTATTATCAGGTGTTTGAACAGTATCTTCACCTGCTGTTGGGATATTTTCGTCAATCGGGTTTTGTGCAAGAACATCAGAATTGTTTTTATTCTTCATGAAAAATCCAACACCGCCTGCTACTGCCAAAACCCCGACAAGTGCGGCAGCCGCAGCAATTACGGCGACTTTCTTGCCTTTTTCAGGCATTGAAACCGTGTTTTCTGAAATTCCTCCGTCATTATCAAGGAAGGTTTCATCAACATTGTCTTCATGGCTTTCTGATGAATTGAAAAGCACTTCAAGTTTGTCTTCACTTGAGTCTTGTTTGGTGTTTTCTTCTTCGCTTTCGCCTAAAAGGTCGTCTATTTCAGAAATCAAGTCGCTTGTTGAAATATCATTTTGATTTTCTTCCGGCTTAACTTCTTCAAAGCTTGCATCAACTTCTTTCAAATCATTAATACTAATTTCGTCCGGCGAAGCTGTAGAAGATAGGATTTCCGGCTTATCATTGTCAGTATTTTCTAGTTCTTCAAGACTTCCGGTAATGCTGTCAATATTATCAGCTTTTTCTATTATGTTATTAGGAGTTTCGTATGATTTTTCCTCACTAATTCCAAAATCTTCCATGTTAAGAAGCTGGTCTAATTCCTTATCCTCTGCGCTCAATGATTTTTCGTCAAAACTTTCAGGCAAGGTGCTGTTTGTTTCAGGTATCAAGGCCTCAAAATTTGAAAGTTCATCGGTTTGAGGTTCCGGATTTTGGGTATCTTCGGGATGTTTTTGTAAAGGTTCAGTTTCAACTGACTCTTCCATATGCAAGCTATCTACTGCAGGTTCTTCTAAAGAAAGTTCTTCTTCCAGATTTAAATCCTCAGTCAAATTTTCGTCAAAAACCATTTCAGGTTCGGGTTCTGATATCTGTAATTCTTCAGGCATTAATTTTTCAGATTCAATTGTTGCTTTAACAGATTCGTGTTCTTTTGAAGGTTCTTCAAGATTTATATTATCAATGTTTTCAAGTTCGAAAGAGGGTTCGTCAAAATTGAGTTCTTCAAGGTTGTCTGAAACTTTAATTTCTTCAAAATCCATTGTCTCTGGTGAAACTTCTTCCAACTGAGGGTTTTCAGTTTTTTCTTCATGTGCGTTTAAGCCCAGGTCTTCAAAACTTAAAGCTTCATCTACTTTATCTTCTATGTGGTGTGGTTCTGTATCAACCAGTTCTATTTCTTCCAAATCAATAGTTTCCGGGGGGATTTCTTCTTTTAAAACGTTAGTTTCCACTGTATCAGTAGATGGGATTTCAATATCTTCCAGGTCGATTGTTTCTGTTTGATATTCCTCATGTGCAGAGTTGTTATGCACGTGTTCAAATTCATCAAAATCAACGGGTGTTAAAACCTCTTCAAGATTGTTTTCTGAAGATGTATTTTTTTCTGCTTCTATTGAGAAATCTTCCAGGTCACTTAATTCTAATCCATCGGCGGTTTCCTGTGCGGAAATATTTTGTTCAGGTATGTATGATTCGGTTTTGTCAGAAATTGCTTTGCTGCCTTGCAATTTGTCGTTAAGTTCTGACATATCTCCGATAGTCAAATCTTCCAAATCCGAAAAGTCAGGCATTCCTGTCATTTGTTCTACTTCAGGTTCTTCAGCAAATGTCTCGGCGGCTTCTGTCAATGATGAAGCTTCTGCAATAATATTTTCTTCATCTTCTATGATTTCTGGAGTAAGGTCGGGTATATTTCTGTCCAACTCGTTAAAGCTGTTCATTATCTCAGCTTCTTGCTTATCAACCGTTTTTTCATTGAATTTATCCAAAGCTTTTGCTGTGGCTTCAGCAGCTTTCTCATATGAAATGTCAATATCAGAAGGCTTTGTAACCTCTTTTGAGTTTTGAGCTCTGTAGGAAAGAAGTTCAAAGTTTTCAAATTCGATAAATCTGTCTCTTAATTTAGCAGATTTAACAAGTGATTTTAAAAGTTGTTTTTTGCCATTTTCGTCAATGTCATGGTCGATTAATGACAATATGCGGAAATCAGCTTCCTCAAGTTCTGAGTCTGAAAGATTTTGTGCAGTATTTCCTTCAAAATTTGAAATAAATTTTTTTAAATTTTCAACAGGAGTAAGTTTTTCTTTTTCAATAAAATAATATTCTTCATTCTGGTTATTTTTGTTGATTAATTTCGGTTCGAAAAATCCCAAAAATCTCATGGATTTTTTGTCGTTAGACATCAAAAGTACAAGATAGATGTCAGGAAGAATATCGTATATAAAATGACTTTTGGGAATAAATATAAAGTTTTCATTGAAAACAACACGAACATCCAAATGGATATTTTTGAGCATAATATCAGAAATATCAAGTTCTTCAACTATTTTGTGTATTTTGTGTATATTGTAAATATCAGAAACATCTATATTTTCACTTGCAAGAAATTTTTGCACGAGCCGTGCGCCTAAATCGTTGTAATAAGCTCTGTTTCTTGTATCTTCTTTTGCAAAATTATTGGCACTGATGCCTGCATTTTTTTTGTCGTTTTCGTCAATGTAAATTAAAGTTCCCTGTCCGGTCATTTTCAAATTCTCCTCTATACTTAATAAGATGACACGGGAATTGAAAATATTCCAATTTTCATGTAAACTTTTGTAACAAATATTGTAAAATGAACCTGTTTGAGACAAAATTATAAATGTTCAGGTTTTTATTTTAGTGTGAATAAATGTGTGTAATTTTATAAGGAGGTTTTCTCATGATAAGTGCAATTTCCAGTGTAAGTTTTCGCGGCGAAACAGACAACAAAGATTTGAATGCTTTGATTAATCAGCCCGGAAAATATTCAAATTCTGCTCAGGCCGCTCCGCTGGCTCCGAAAGCTGATCGTGCAGATTTGTCAACAAAAGCGTCGAAAGAAAAAAGTAATACAGGCAAGGTTATTGGCGGAACTTTAGCTGCTTTGGCTTTGGCATGGATTGGTCTTGGTATTGCAGTTGGCCGTAAAGGTTCAAACTGGACTAAAATTGACGAGCCGGCAGGTTTTGCTGACAACGCGAAAAACTTCTTCTTTGCAATCGGTAATTCTGCTAAAAAAGCTTATGACAGTACACTCGGAAAATGGTTTGGGAAAGCTGAAAAAGCCGCTGATGATGCTTCTGACTTAAAACCTAAAAATACACCTGATGCCGGTGAACAACCGAAAGCTTAATGAGAGAATTTATTTTTAATACATGCAAAATCCGCTTTAACAAAAAGCGGATTTTTTGTTTTTGTGTTAAAATTTCTTTATGGAAAATAAGAAAATTAAAATCGGATTAATCGGTCTTGGAACCGTTGGGTCAGGTGTATTTAAAACCTTGAAAGCTTTTGAAAACATTGAAGTAACAAAAATTGCGGTAAAAAATATTAACAAACCTCGCAATATTGAGAATTTGGACAATTCAATTCTAACAACAGACTGCCTTGAAGTTGTCAATGACCCTGAAATTGATATTGTCTGTGAACTTATTGGTGGAGTTGAGCCGGCATTTAGTCTTATAAAAAAAGCAATCGAAAACGGCAAACATATAGTAACCGCAAACAAAGAACTTCTTGCAAAACATGGCGAAGAACTCTTCAACTTCGCGGAAGAACATAACAAAGTTATTCTTTATGAAGCTGCTATTGCAGGCGGTATTCCTTTGATAATGCCTATTAAAACAATTCTGGCAGGGAATAAGATTAACAAAATCGAAGCGATTTTAAATGGAACTACCAATTATATTCTAACAAAAATGGATGTTCAAGGCGCATCTTATGCTGATGTTTTGAAAGAAGCGCAGGAGCTTGGATATGCCGAAACCGACCCGACAGGAGATGTTGAAGGCTTTGATGCGGCATACAAAATCACAACCCTTGCAACAATCGCGTTCAAACAGCGTATCAAACTTGAAAATGTTTACCGCGAAGGGATTACAAAAATTCGCGCTCAGGATATGCTTGCCGCAAACGATTTGGGCTACAAAATAAAACTCATTGCCTCCGCTAAACTTGACGAAAACGGCCGCGCTGATGTTAGAGTTCACCCAATGCTGATTTCAAGCAAATCGACTTTAGCGCATATCGATTATGTGACAAATGCAGTGAGTCTTTCAGGTTTTCCGATTGGTGATATTACGCTTTCAGGACCGGGTGCCGGGGAATTCCCGACTGCAAGTTCTGTTGTCGGAGATATTTTGGCGATTTCGGCTGAACTTGGCAAAACAGATTATCTTTTGCCGATGATGCGCTGCTGTCACAATGAAACTGCTAAATGTATTGATATCAATGACACAATGAATAAATATTATCTTTCGATTAATGCAAAAAACAACAAGGGAGTAATCGGAACAATTGGAAAAATTTGTGCAGAAAATGGCATAAGTTTGCAAAGCATTGTTCAGCGCGGAGTTGATGAAGATAACACTGCAAATATTACCGTAATTACTGAACTTGCGCTCGAAAAGAACATGAGAAAAGCCGCTGAAGCCTTTGAAAAAGATGAATTCATCAACAAAGTCAACAGCTTGATAAGAGTTCAGGTGTAATTAAGAAAGAAGCATATATGTATGACAATATAGATTGGAATCAATATCCTGGATTTAGAAATTTTCTTATAGGTATTTGTATTGTTGGATTGTTCATATTTTATTTAATGGAGCCGTCACAGCAGGAATTTGTTTGCAATACAAAAAAATGTGAGGTTGTATCAAAGAATTTTTTGGGCATTGTAATTTCAAATAAAAAAATAAAGTTTTCTGAAATAGAAAAATTTGAAATTTCTAAATCCAGAGTACGTCATGGCAGCGGAAGGTCTTCTTTTAAATCAGATAGATATTATCTCCATGCTGCTTATAAGAATGGGAATACCATAATGCTTATGGATACATCAAATCAAGCGCGTGCAAACGATGCGTTTAATCGATTAAATTCTGCACTTGAAAGCGAAGTAGTTGATATAAATATAAAATTTTAATAAAAGTGAGGAAAATATGTACTACCAAGGATTAATCAATACATTCAGAGAATATTTGCCGGTAACTGACAAAACTCCGGTCGTAACGCTTAATGAAGGCAACACGCCATTAATCAAAGCCGAAAATTTAGCTAAAAAAATTGGCGTTGACGCTGAAATTTATTTGAAATTTGAAGGCTGCAACCCGACAGGAAGCTTTAAAGACCGCGGAATGACAATGGCGGTTTCAAAAGCAAAAGAAGCCGGCTCCGGTGCAATAATTTGCGCATCAACCGGAAATACGTCAGCATCTGCTGCTGCTTACGGTGCGAAAGCAGGCATGAGAACTTTTGTTTTAATTCCCGACGGATACATTGCGCTCGGAAAACTTTCGCAGGCAATGATGTACGGCGCCGAAATCATCGCAATTCAGGGAAATTTTGATGAAGCGCTTGAATTAGTCCGTAAAATTGCAGATGAATATCCGATTACGCTTGTCAATTCCGTAAATCCTTACAGAATTGAGGGTCAGAAAACCGGTGCATTTGAGATTATAAATGCGCTCGGGCAAGCTCCGGATTATCACTTTATTCCGGTTGGAAACGCAGGAAACATCACTGCTTACTGGAAAGGCTACAAAGAATGGCATGCGTCAGGAAAGATTTCTGCATTGCCGAAGATGATGGGATTTGAAGCCGAAGGCGCTGCCGCAATTGTTAAAGGTGAAAGAATTTTCAAACCAGAAACTCTTGCAACCGCAATCCGTATCGGCAACCCTGCAAGCTGGAAGCAGGCAGAAGCCGCACGCGATGAAAGCAACGGCATGATTAATTTTGTAACCGATGATGAAATCGTTAAAGCTTACAAACTTATTGCTTCTTGCGAAGGCGTTCTGGCAGAACCCGCAAGTGCCGCATCTGTTGCAGGCTTGATTAAAGTTAAAGACCAAATCAAAGAAGGCTCGAAAATCGTCTGCATTTTGACAGGAAACGGTTTGAAAGACCCTGACAATGCGATTAGATATTCAAATGCCGATGTCAAAAAGACAACCTCAAACATGACAGATATTTTACGCGTTATGAATGTTTAGTGTAAGGTTTGAAAGTTAATAATTACAAAGAGGGTGACTAAAAAGTCTAAATCATTGTGTCATTGCGAGGACGAACGTCAGTGAGGACGCGGCAATCCAGAACGCATATTTTGTTTTAAAACTAGACTTTTTAGTCACCCTATATATGCAGAGAAATCCTCCTTTGCATTTTTCTATTTTGCTGAGTTGAAACTATTGCAAAAGTTTTAAAAAAAATCTATAATAAAAGAGTTAAAAAATTAATTTATATAAGGAGCTAAAGGTATGAAAAAGCAGACTATGATTGAATTTCCGGGGGGGGGGGGCGTCCTGTAACCCAGCTCCTGTAAGGGTTTTTTTAAAATTTACATTGTTGGGGCAGTTCATGTCGTTCGTGGGAGATTTATTTTCTTTAAACAGCTCGCCAGCTCGCTATCGTTTCGAAAACAAATCACCCACGAACTTCTTCGCGAAGAAACAGAGTAAAGACGAAATGATCAGCTCACCGCTCACTGTTCACCGTTTACTAAATAACGAAACGGCCTTTTCACGTTTCACTTCTCACTTTTCACTTCCCCAACCCCCCGCCTTCACCCTCGCCGAAGTCCTAATCACCCTCGGCATTATCGGAATTGTCGCCGCAATGACTTTACCCTCTATTATGGCAAGGCATCGTTCGAAAGTCCTTGAAGCTCAATTCCACAAAAGAATTTCAGAAGTTTCTCAGGCAATTATGATGCTCAAAAAAGATGAGTATTTTTCCGGAACTTTAATCGGAGAACAGATTGCTTCTTTGCTCGCTTCACAATTTAAGGGTTCGATAGTGCCTGACAGGTCGATATATTCGGCACAAAAACAATACCAAAAGACTCAAATCGGCTATGAACTGCCGACATATAAAAACTATACAAAAACTGCAGATTTTCGTAAATATAAACTTGATGATGGTGCAATAATTGTCAGTAAAGAATTTTTTATCTTTATCAATAATGATAATTATAGTTTAACAAATTATCAGATAATTATTGATGTAAACGGTCTGCAAAAACCAAACATATTTGGCTATGATGTATTTGCCTTTGAGCTTGATAAAACAGACACTTTAAAATCAATGCCTTATAGTAACGCTACGAAAGCATACTGTAACACAACTTCATCAGATGAGAGTAATGGCTGGTCATGCAGTTATTATGCAATGACAGAGAGAGATTACTTTAAGAATTTAAACTGGTAAGTTTATCCAATAACCGCTTAGAACGGCATGCCGTACATGCTTTGCATGCCGTTTTGCATCATAAACATTTGCTGGCTGCTGTCGTAGTTTTGCGGAAATTGGTTGTAATTCATTGGAGCAGTTTTCATTCTACCGTCAGAATTCTTTTTTATTTCATGAGGTTCGCGCTTTGAAACCGCTTCTTCTTTGTTGCGCTGTAAAAATTTTGGAACTGGCATTGCGTAATCATCCGCATTTTCGGATGCTTCATTTTTTTTGTAATCCAAATACATAAATCCGCCTAAATCCTGTCCGTAACCTTCCGGCGGAACGTAAGTGTTTGAATTGCCGCGTCCTTCTGCAAATACCGCAGGCGCTGCCAGTGAGATACACAAAATTATTCCTAAAAATTTTTTCAATTATTAACCCTCCATTGTTTTTTAATTATATTATAACAGAAAATTTTTTCAGACAAAGTTCCGCTATTTTTTGTAAAATCAGAAATGATTTTTATTTGTTTAAGAAGGTTCTTTGTGTTAAAAATTTATTATGGCAGTTTATTTTTTCTACGGCGACGAAGATTTTAATATTGAAAAAGAAATTGATAAACTTAAAAAAGGTTTGGATAAAAATTTTCTTGAAATGAGTTTCAAAACTTATGTCAATCCGAAGTTTCCGGATTTAATTTCGGTTTTGCGTTCTCAGCCGATGATGTTTGGCAAAATGCTCATTGTGATAAACTGCATTGATTATTTTACGAAAACTTTTGATGACAAACAGCTTAAAGAAATCGAAAGCGCGATTGAAAATAATAACGAAAATCTTGACATCGCGTTTGTTGCAGCACTTCCGCGCGACGGCGGGAAGAAACTTGACAGCCGCAAGAAGTTTTTCAAAATTCTGGCAAAACAAAATTCAAAAGAATGTGCGTCAATTCCGACATACAAAACAGCAGAACTTGAAGATTGGGTGAAAAAATCAGCCAAATCAAAATCTTTGAAAATAAATCCGGACGCGGCAGCAGCTCTGGTTTCGCAGGTTGGAAACAATCTCCGCCAGCTTGACGGCGAACTCGACAAACTTGCTTTGATGTGTTATCCGGACAAGGCGGCAACAAAAGAAATGGTTAAAGATATTTGTGTTTCTAATGAAGATTTGTTTGCATTTTCTGATTTTCTGATGGCTGGCGAAAAAGACAAAGCACTTTTGGAATATCGAAAATTATTAGAAAAAAAATATCCGCTTGAAATTCTTTCAACCTTGCAGACAATGCTTAGACGCTGGATTGTGATAAAAGCAAAAGCGTCAGAATTGACGCCTTTTGAACTCGGCAAACTCACAGGCCAGCATGAATATGTTGTAAAACTTGCAATTCAAAAGCTTAAAAAAACAAACTTAAAAGATTTGGTTCAATTGAAAAAGAATTTGACAAACGCGGAATTCAAAATCAAATCCGGCCAGTCATTTAATGTTGAAGAAGAGGTGGAAAATGCTTTCATGCAATAACGCGAGGGAACAATATCCAAAGTTAATCGAATATTTCGAAAGCGGAATTAACAATCCCGACAAAAACATTGCGCATTGCATTCTGCTTTACGGAAACGATTTGAACGCGCAGTATGAAGTTGCTTTGGAAGCCGCCCGAATGCTGAATTGTAAAGGTTCGCACACGCCGGATTGCGACTGCTTAAACTGTCGCTGGATACGCGAAAATAACCATCCGGAAGTAAGAACGATTTCAAAAGTTGACAACAAACCTTCTGATGATGACGCAAAAACCGTTATTTCAATTGCACAGGCAAGAATGATTAAAAATGATTTGCTGATAACATCCGAATATCATCGGGTTTTGATTTTTTGCGACAAGGAAAAAGACGGCTCGATTGCTCCGCTGAACATGATTAACTTTCCGGAAGCGGCCGCCAATGCGCTTTTGAAAACCTTTGAAGAACCTCCGTCCGGCACGACATTTTTCTTTTTGACGCGGGATAAGTCAGATGTGATTACGACTGTTTTGTCGCGTGCGCAAAGCTTTTTTGTACCGTCAAAATTAGAAGAAAACAGAGATTTTTCGCTCGTAAAAGAGACAATGGATTTCTTTTTGGAAATTGAGCGCGGGCAGGTTTTGGATTTCAATGAAAAACTTCTTGCGCTGACGACGGATAACGAACCGCTTGAGGTTTTGACACAAATGCAAAATTATCTCGGTGCGGTTTTAAAATCTCCGGACTTGAACAGAGTGCAAAAGTACAAATTTATTAAACAAATTAAAACAATTGAGGCTGCGAAAAAACAGCTTGGCGTAAATATGAATTTGCAAACGGTTTTGGAAAATTTATCCTTCAATCTTGTGCTGTAAAACTTTTATAAAGATTTTTATAAAATATTGCAAACTCTAAAGTTATTTTATAATATTATAAAATAACAAAGGGGTATTGTATGAGTGAAATTCAAAAAAGAATTCTAATAGTTGACGACGATGACGAAATCCGTGATTTGCTGGAGTTTGATGTTTCGCAAAGCGGGTATTTTGTTGACACGGCGCGCGACGGAATGGAGGGTTTGAATAAGGCTCTTAACAATGCGTACGATTTAATTTTGCTTGACGTTATGATGCCGAAGATGAACGGTTTTGACGTTTGCAAAAACATTCGCCAGGCAAAACTTGCTATCCCGATTTTAATGCTTACGGCAAAAGGCACAATTGACGATAAAACAGAAGGTTTTGACTGCGGTGCGGACGATTATCTTGTAAAACCTTTTGATATTCAGGAGGTTCTTTTGAGAATCCGCGTTCTTTTGCGCCGAAATCAGGTGGAGGAAACCAACAATCTTTCAAACGAAATTCTAAAAGCCGGCGACATTGAAATTTTTCCGGAAACCCTTGAGTGCGTTGTCGTGAATAAACGCGTAAAATTAACACCGACAGAATTTGAAATTTTATACTGTTTAATGCAGCATTTTAACAATCCCGTCACTCTTGCAACTCTGCTCGATGAAGTTTGGGGTTACGACAGCGGAGAAGATGTAAGAATGCTTCGTGTTCATGTCGGCGGCCTGCGTAATAAAATCGAAGCAAATCCGAAAGTTCCGGCTTATCTTCATACGGTGACAAACGTCGGTTACAAATTAACGCCGTTTGCAGAAGGTTAAATTATGAAAATTTTTAAGTTCAAACGTCTCAAAATTGTTGAACAAATTGCAATTGTTTTCTTCTTTGCGGTTTTAATTCCGATGTCTGTGAGCGGTTTTATCATAAACAATGTTAACCAGCAGTCAATGCGTTCTCAGCTTAGAGAATCGGCCGTTCTGATTACAAATATGGTGTCTGATGAAATAGATTTTTTCTCCGAGACTATAACTGGTAATCTTGAACAAATAGCTTTTTCTCTGAAGTTTTTTAAAAATCCTGTTCAGCGGGCTAAATATATAGACGAAGTAAAAAACAGCATGGCTAATTGCGAAAATTTGGCGATTGTCAGCCCAAAAGAAGCCGAAGAAATTCACGAAAAAAATAAGCTTGAAAATAAGGCTACAATTACTGTAAATCTTGATAATAATGAAATTTTAATTGCAACATATTCTCTTGTTGAATTGCAGGATGAATTATTCAATTCTCTTCAAGATGACAAGCGCCAGATTTATGTTTTAACTAATGACGGAAAGCTTGTTGCTTCTCACAACTTTAAGGATGAGGATTTTCAGAAAACACTTTCTCTTCTTCCGAAAAACATGAAGGAGAATAAACCTGTGATTTTCGGTGATGTTAAAAACCAGCCGCTGGTTTATGTTAAAAAAGATAATCCAAAGATTACGATTATCGTTAACACAACCGAGGCAGTTACTGATAAAGCAATTAATAAAAACCGTTTAAAAATTATTTTATCAACCGTTGCTGCAACCCTTGTAATCCTTTTTGTTACAGCTCTTTATACGTTCTACCTGTACATAAATATCCGTCAGCTTTTTAAAGGAATTATTGCGCTCTCAAAAGGAAATTACGAGCGCCAAATCAGACTTCTTGTAACAGCTTTTACACCGCATGAAATTGTATTTCTGGCATTTGAATTCAATCGCATGGCGAGCGAAATTCACAAATCTTACGAACAACTACAGAAAAATAACGTTGAACTTAAACAGTTAAACGAATTCCGTTCAAACCTGATTGATACGGTAAGTCATGAGCTTAGAACTCCTTTGACGAGCATTCAGGGTTATACTTCAAGGCTTATGCGCAACGATATTATAATTGATGAAGAAACAAAACAAAAGTCTCTCCGCATTATCAAGGAACAATCGGAACGCTTGAAACGGCTTATTGAAGATTTGCTCACAATTCCGGATATTGAAGGAATGAGACTCAGAACAAATATTGAAACCGTTTATATGCCGGAGGTTTTCGAAACGGCAAAAATTCTTGTGAAAAATAAAGATAATAAACAAATTCAAATAAATATTTCAGAAGATTTCCCGAACGTTTCAGGTGACAAAACCCGCCTAGAGCAGGTTTTTGTAAACTTAATCGAGAACGCCGTGAAATATGCAAAACCTGATTCGGTAATAACTGTTGATACAGCAATTGTTGATAATAAAGCGAAGTTTTTTGTCAAAAACGAGTGCGACGTAATTCCGCCAAAACAACTCAAAAAACTTTTTGAAAAATTTGTCCGTTTGGATGATAATACAACAAGAACCACGCGTGGAACAGGTTTAGGGCTGTTTATTGTGAAAGGGCTTGTTGAGGCTATGAACGGAACAATCGAACTTCATTCTGACAAGGAAATCGGATTTTGCGCAAAAGTTACTCTTAATTTTGCAGCGGAGGCGGTTGATGCAAAGAGCAATTGATTTGGTTTTGAAAAATGCACCCGCCAATGAAATTCCGGTTGGCGCAATCATAGTGAAAGACGGTGAAATTATTGCTTCTGCCGTGAACCGTAAAGAAGCTTTGAAGGATGTGAGCGGGCATGCCGAAATTCTTGCAATTCGCGAAGCCTCTCAAAAACTTAACCGCTGGCGGCTTGATGACTGTGAAATTTATGTGACGCTTGAACCCTGCCCGATGTGCGCCTGGGCAATTCTTCAAGCGCGTATCAAAACTGTTTTTTTCGGCTCTTACGATACAAAATACGGCGCGTTTGGCTCTGCAATTGATTTAAGAAATTTTTCTGATGTGAAGCCAAAAGTTTTCGGCGGAATTCTCGAAGAAAAATGTGATGAAATTTTGAAAAAATTCTTTGAAAGGCTCAGATGATTACAAAAAACAAACTTGACGAACTGGTTAAAAAATATGAAACTGCGAATTTTATTTCGCCCGACCCGATAAGCATTCCGCACAATTTTAAGACAAAAAAAGATATTGAAATTGCAGGATTTATTGCCTCGCTTGTTGCTTACGGAAGCCGGAAAGTTTTCTTAAAAAAACTTGACGAATTATTCAAAATTGCACAAAACGAACCGTTAAATTTTATTCTGAATTTTGAACCGAAAATTTTGGGCAATTTCAATTATCGTTTTGGAAAACCTGCTGATTTTGCAGAAATTTTTAAAATCATGCGCACGCTTTACGAAAAAGACGGCGGACTTGAGGAGTTGTTTAAATATGGTTACACCCACCCCCTAAACCCCTCCCATGAGGGGCGGGAGAATTGTGAGCGTATTCAGAAAATGTTTTCGGTTGTGACGGATTATTTTTATTCGCGCGCTGACAAAAATACCGGTCAGGGATTTTATTTTATGATACCCGACCCTCACAAAGGCGGGGCGATGAAAAGGATGTGCATGTATTTGCGCTGGATGGTTCGAAAACCTCCGGTTGATTTCGGGATTTGGGATTTTATGCCGGCATCTGAACTTTTAATTCCACTTGACGTTCATGTTGCAAGAGTTTCAAGAGAAATGGGGCTTTTGACACGCAAGCAGAATGATTTCAAAGCCGTTTTGGAATTAACAGAAAATCTCAAAAAGTTTGACCCTCAAGACCCGTCAAAATATGATTTTGCGATATTCGGGCTTGGCGTGGACGAAGTCCACTCTTAGACACTGGAGTTGAATTAGGCAGATAGCGCTTCTGTCGGAATTAGGTCAGGCAAGTGCAGGTTAGTACAGAGCCGCTGGGAACGGTCGATGTTTTGTGACGATATTAGTTGAATATCTTGGTTGTTGTTTGTTGACAAAAAGATTTAAAATGCTATGATAAAATCCCAATTAGGAATATGAAAGGATTTATATGAGCGGAATTCCGGCAGTAAGAAACAGACTCGCACAATTGAGGTCAGAAAAGATGCTTTCGGTTTTGATGGGCGATTACAAAGGCTATAAACAGGCTGCGAAAGATTATGCAAAATTGGCGGTGAAAAATTTTGATGAAGCCAAATCACTCCCGCCCCAGCCAAAAGTTACTTTTCCGCTGTTTTCAAAACAGGGATTTAGAATGATGAAAGTTTGGTTTTTAGAAAAATTCAGGACAAAAACTCCGGAAGAAAAACAGCTTGCAAAATTTGCAGAACGTGAAGCCTTGAAGAAAAAATTTTTATAGAATTATTCGTATAAATTTTTATCAGGTGTATTGTCCGGCACATATCTGAAAAGGTCATTTGGCGTGCAGTCGAGAGCAAAACAGAGTTTGTCAAGAGTGGAAAATTCAATACCTTGAGTTTTATCATTGTAAATGTTGTACAATGTTTTTCTGCTTATGCCTGTAAGCTTTATTATTTCATGAAATTTTATGCGTTTTTCACCAAGAATTATAGATAAACGATTTTTAATCATAAATCTAATCATATTTTATGTGTAATATGATTACATCTTCAAGAAATATAATACTTAAATGGGTAGTTGACAACTTATTTTTTTTAATATATATTAATAATTGCTAAAGAAATTAGTGTTATCACAAACACTTTATCGTTCCCAATAGTGCCGCCCAAAATTTTTTGGGCGGTACATCTGTTAAATAAAATTTTTGATATAAAAAGCGCCAGCCATCAGGCTGGCGCTTCAATTTATTTATTTAGTATCAACTTACGCATTCACAAGGGATTTTTCTCTTTCTAACTGAAGCGTGCAGGTTGTTACGTCGCATACGCAAGACGGTCCAAAGTATTGGATTGCGCCCGGGAATAAATATCTGTCATTCATTGCCCATTCTTCTCTGTTTTCTTCCAATTGTTTGAAAACGGGGCCGTCAAGTCTTACCAGAGCTTTCTGAATTACAGGTTTCATTTCGCCATGGCGTCTTTCCATGTTCATCATCATTGTAAGAGGAATTCCGCCTGCAACCCACTTGTCTGCCGGTTGTGTAAGATTTCTTACTGATGAAAGGTATCCTGTCAAGCCAAAATTGATTAATGCAAATGCATTGAAGCCTAATGAATAGCAGTAATCAGCGTCAAAGTTTGACGGGAATGCACATCTTCCTTCATATCCGAAGAAGTGAGATTGAGCGGAGAATTTGCCGATGTAATCCCCTTGAGATTTGAGTTCGTCAAGTCTTGTTTGAATCATTTCGATTAACAATTTTTCTGTTTCGATTTTTGAAACCTGAACGTTGCCGTGCGGGTCGCGGTCTGCAAGAAGCTGGCCTTTAATCAAGACAGGAAGTGAATTGTAAACTTTTGCGTTTTCAGAATCAAGTCTGTTTTCAACGATATCAAATTTTTCTCTGATTGTTGTAGCATTTACAAAATCAGGGTCATTTTCCAAAGTTGCCATAATATCATTCAGGTTTGCAATCATTGATTTCATTTCAGGAATGAATTCAATCAAGCCTTCCGGAATAATTGCGATACCGAAGTTTTTGCCTTTATCAGCGCGTTTAACAATTACAGAGCACATGTAGTTGATAATGCTTTCTAAAGACATTTTCTTTTCTTCAACTTCTTCAGAAATCAAAGTGATGTTGGGCTGGGTTTGAAGAGCTGCTTCAAGAGCAACGTGAGAAGCGCTTCTGCCCATAATTTTGATAAAGTGCCAGTATTTTTTAGCTGAATTTGCGTCGCGCTGGATGTTTCCGATAAGTTCAGCGTAAGTTTTTGTTGCAGTGTCAAAACCGAAAGAAATTTCAATCTGGTCATTTTTCAAGTCGCCGTCAATAGTTTTCGGGCAGCCGATAACCTGAATTCCTGTGTTGTTTTTAACAAACCATTCTGCAAGAAGTGCTGCGTTAGTGTTTGAATCGTCGCCGCCGATAATTACAACAGCAGAAATGTTCAATTTTTTGCAAACTTCAAGAGATTTTTGGAATTGTTCTTCGGTTTCGAGTTTTGTTCTGCCTGAGCCGATGATGTCAAAACCGCCGGTGTTTCTGTACTGGTCGATGAAATCATCAGTGAATTCGATATATTTTCCGTCGATAATTCCGGACGGGCCGCCCAAGAAACCGTAAAGTTTGTTAGCGGAATTTCCCTGTTTCAAAGCGTCATACAAACCAGCGATAACGTTGTGTCCGCCGGGAGCCTGACCGCCTGAGAGAATTACACCGACATTTTTCGGTTGTGAAACTGTCATTGAAATTGAGTTTTTGAAAGTTACAACCGGTTTTCCGTAAGTATTTTTGAAAAGATTTTGGATTTGTTCCTGGTCTCTTACTGATTGAGTTGCTTCGCCTTCAACAAGCTCAAGGCTGTTAATTCCCATTGCCAGAGTTGCCGGAAGTTTCGGCTGATACTTCAATCTTTCGATTTGTAAAGGTGAAAGTGTTTTCATATTCTCTTCCTTTTTTTAAATTGTACGTTTACAATAATATTTTACTATAAAAAAATAAATAAGTGAAAAGTTAGTGACACATTATATATTGGTAAAATTTTTTAATGATAAAACTTATTAATATGTTTTAACAACTAGCAAAAATATTTTTTATGAGTTTTATATAAGTATTCTAGGTGTATATCTAATAAAATAGGAGATTCTAATGATTAAATTACCCCCCCCCCCCATTCCCTTCCCAGTATTATAAATGATTTTCAAACAGTTACGCATCCCCTGGCCAAAAAGTATACTAAAAAAATTCTTGCGATGACATTTCCAAAGCAGGATTTAAATCTTGGGCTTGAACCATCCGTTTTAACAGTTGTACCTAATGGTAAAAATGTTAAATATATAATGGATTATAATAATATTGGAGTTAAAGATAAAGATGTTGATTTATATCTCTGCAGTGTCTATGTAACTGGAATGAAAGACTTTATAAAGTTTGCAAAACAACATCCAAAATCAAAAATTATTGTTGGCGGTTATGAACCAACTATGAATCCAAAAGATTTTATCGAACATGCAAACAAAATAATAACAGGTCCTTGTGATTCTTTTTGGGAAACAATGGAACAAAATGGACAAATAGTAAGAGGCATTACTCTTAATAAAAGAATTCCACGTTATGATTTATATGATATTAAGCTCAACCAGCAAATTATACCAGACAAAAAACCTAATGATATCGTAACTTCTATAAATACTTCTTCTGGTTGTCCAAATAATTGTGATTTTTGTTGCAGTCCGCTAATGAGCAGCCACATTGTTAGCAAACCTTTAGAACTGGTAAAAAGAGAAGTTGAATATTTAAAACAGTACAATCCTAAATTTATATTTATTAGAGATGAAAATTTCCCGTTACAAAAAGATTGGAAACAAAAATTAGAAGCAATCAGCAAGTTAGATGCTAAAACATATTTATTTGCTTCTTCTAATTTAATGACTGAAGATACGATAAAAATAATGAAGGACAATAATGTTTATATGACCTGTTTAGGTCTGGAAGACATTACTAAGGAGTATGGCAAAAACAAAAAACTTGACGAAGTATGTGAAAAACATTGGAAACATGGAATTTTTAAATATTTATCATTCATCGTTGACCCTCTAAAAGTAAACACAAATGAAAAATCAGCAGAATTTTATGAAAAATTAATCGGCAGATTTAATGATTTAAAACCGGAAATGGTATGTGGAAACTTTTTGATGCCATTTAAAGGGACAAAATTGTGGGATAAGTACAAACATCTTGTTTCTAAAGATGATTTTTCTCTTTATAATTCAAAATCTGCGTTTCTTGAAAAAGATTTGGAACGAAGATTGATTGATGAATTTGAAATGTTTAAACATCAATGGAAATATTATAATTCTGAAACATATAAGGGAATAAGAGAATTTAAAACTAATGATACTTTATACCTGAGGTTTTTGGAATTAAAAGATATGTTTGCACGAAAAATTGCAGATGCGATAGAAAAAAATCCTCAATCTGAAGCATTAAAAAATTTAACACTTGATTAAAGAAAGGTCTATTTATGATTAATATTTCAAATAAATTAAATACACAATATGTAAATTCAAATAAAGTTAATTTTAAAGGCAAGCCTCAAAAAATATTTAATACGGCTGCTGAAACTTTACAACGTACAGTTGAAGATTTTGAAAAAATGAAAAAACTGGTTATTATTAACGGAAGTCCAAGAAATGACAGTATCAGCAATACATATAAAGCACTTATGGCAGAAACTGCATATTATAAAAACAAATTTCCGGAACTGGAAACTGCATATTTTAAATTGCCAAAAGATATGAACGGTTGTTTTAATTGCAAAACTTGTATTCCACGCTGTGTCCAGAAAGGGGATAACTTAAAAGATATTATAGACGCGATGGAAGATGCAAGTGATGTAATGTTGGGAAGTCCGGTATATTTGGATATGCCGACGCCTCAAACAGTTGCATTTTTAACCAGACTTAATTGTATGGCTGAAAATACAGATAGAAGATTCTTCGCAAATAAGGCAATACACTTAGTAAGCACAGCCTTTTGCAGCGGAACAAAAAGCTGTATTCACGCAATGATGGGTGCTTGTGAAATGTTAGGATTTACAATTAAAGGCAGAAGCTCTAGAGAATATATTGTTAAATGGAGTGATACAAAGCTCCGAGGCGGACTTTCAAGAAACGATGCTATTTGGCTGGATAAATAAGCAGGTTTGTTATACTTCAAATTTATCCAGCAAATCAAAATACTAATTTGTATGAGAATCTGAAATAAAAAATATAATTTATCCTGACTATTAAAAGTGTAATCAGACCGTTTTGAAATTGGAATATTCAATTGACCCTCGTAATGACGAAAATTCTTACAACCAAAATACAGACATGGTCACAAGACTTGTATCTCGTCTGTCCCCTTTGTTCCGCAAGGGGCTAGGGGAATATTCTATAAATTCTGGTGTTGTAAAGTTTTTACGAATATCTATTTTGTAACGGACTTTTCACTTCTCACCTTTCACTCTATTGGCATCACTCCTGGCGCCTTAGCGCCTTCAAAAGCTGCAGCTACTTCCCGCACTCCAGTTCTAATTCATTAATCCGCTCACGGCTTCCGCTTTCAAAATAAATTCTCAACAGCGGTTCTGTCCCGCTCGGGCGAACGAGTATCCAGCTTTCGTTGTCTTCAAGGTAAAGCTTTACGCCGTCTTTAAAGTCTTTTTTTGTTATTTTAAGGCCGTTTATGCTTTCAAGATTTTTGAATTTTTCAAGAACAGGCTTAACTTCATCAAAATTTGTAAGTTTTTTATCAATTCTGTCGTTGAAAAATTTGCAGCCGACAAAATTATCCAAATCTTTTTGAAGTTCAACGAGTGATTTGTTTGAATACGCCATTGCTTCGAGAACAAGAAGGTTTGCAAGAATGCCGTCTTTTTCGGGGATGTGTCCTTGAATGCTTAAACCGCCGCTTTCTTCGCCGCCGATTACGGGATTGAATTTTCGCATGGCTTCTCCGACATGTTTAAATCCGACTGCTGTTTCAACAACTTCAACTCCGAGTTTTTCTGCTGTTCTGTCGAGCATAAGACTTGCGCCAACGGTTTTGACAAGCGAACCTTTGAGATTTTTGTTCCGTGTCAGGTGAAGCAGCAAAATCGCAATGATTTCGTTTGGTGTTACGTATTCGCCGTTCTCATTTATAACGCCAAATCTGTCCGCGTCACCGTCATTTGCAAAGCCGACCGAATTTCCTTTTGCTTTAACTTTTTCGATTAATTCTTTTAAAAATTTCGGTTTTGGTTCGGGCATGCCACCGCCAAAATCAGGGTCATGAAACAGGTGAAGGCTGTCAAATTTTATTCCGTGAGTTTGGAGAAGTTTGTCAAAGTATCCGATGCTCGCTGAATAAAGTCCGTCAAAAATTATGTTGGTTTTCAAGGTTTTAATTTTGTTTATATCAACAAGTTTTTCAATGTGTGCGAAATAATCTTTTGAAAAATCATATTTTTCAATTTTGCCGTCGCCGAATTTTTCAAAATTTATTTCAAGATTTGAAACGATTTCGTTTGTAATATCAGAGGTTGCAGGGCCTGCGTAATCCGGAATGAATTTTATTCCCAAATATTCCGGCGGATTGTGCGAGGCTGTGAACATAAGCGCGCAGGCATTTAATTTCTTTGCATTGTAGGCAAGAACCGGTGTTGGAAGAATTTTGTCGCTGTACAAAACTTTGAAACCGAAATTAGCAAAAGTTTCTGCTGCAAGATACGAAAATTCATCCGCTTTATTTCGCGGGTCATAGCCTATGATTACGAGTTTTTCTTTTCCAAAATTGTCGTAAATATATTTTGCTGCCGCGCTGCAGACTTTTACTACATTTTCTTTTGTAAAATCTTTTCCAACAACGGCGCGCCAGCCGTCTGTTCCAAATTTAATTCCGCTCATCTCGTTGCCCTTTTATTATGTGTTTGTTATAATTATATTTGAAATACGGAGTTAAGTAAACAATGGATTTTTCTGAAGTTAAGAAAATTGCATATTTAGGTCCGCAGGCGTCGTTTTCTGAAATGGCGGCAGATATTTTTTGTGCGAAATACAATATTCATCCTTCGCCTTCACCGATGAATACAATCCGTCAGGTCATTGAGTTCGTTGATGAAAATCCGGGAGTTTTGGGTGTAATTCCTCTTGAGAATTCTATTGAAGGTTCTGTTCGCGAATCAATAGATTTTCTTATGATGACGATTAATCCCAATATCAAAATTCTTTCGCAGACCATTATGCCGATTAGGCACTGTTTGCTTTCAAAAACAACAGAATTTTACAGTATTACCGGAATAATTTCTCATCCGCAGGCGCTTGCGCAATGTCAGAATTTTATCCATGACGAGATGCCGCGCAACCTTAATCTTATTGAGGCACCAAGCACCGCTGAGGCTGCAAGAAGTCTTGCAAATTACAATCTTACTTATGCTGCCATCGGAAGCGAAAAAACTGCTGAAATTTATAATTTAAATATTTTAAAAGAAAATATTAATGATGACAAAAATAATCAAACAAGGTTTGTCTTAATTGGTGATTTTGAAACTCAGGAAACCGGCAATGACAGAACGTCATTGATTTTTGCAACGGAAAACAAGCCCGGTGCTCTGCTGGAAATTCTCAATGTTTTCTACCAGAACGATATAAATCTTTCATATATTGTTTCGCGTCCGTCAAAAATAAAATTCGGAGATTACAATTTTATTGTGAATTTTGACGGGCATATTAAAAACCCGAAAATCTTGAATACGCTCAAAGAAATTAAACAAAAAACAACTTTTATGCGATTTTTAGGTTCTTACGAAAAGTAGCTTCAACCTTGACAGAATTTGAAAATCCATAGTATAGTTGTATATCGCGCTTATAAAAATAGTTCGTCAAATTTGTCAGAAAGGCAAATATGACAAGTTCTTTAATTCCATATTCATTTACTCCCGGCACAAAGGCGAAAGCTCAGGAAGTAAACGCAAACTTTATTGCGTTAGCTGAAAAAATAGAAACTAACGCAGAAACGATTGAAGAGAATAAATCAACTGCTGCCGCTGACACTGCAAAATGTGCAAAGAAAGACGGCAATGAAACATATACAGGTACAAAAACTTTTAAAGACGGTACTCCTGTGGTTTTACAGCATCCAAACGCAACCGTCGCTTCACCGCCCGAAACGGTTTCAAATATAGTTCAAGATTTCCAGGACGCCTCTGGCGCTAGAACAGGTTGTCTTTATAATTCAATAACCCAGAATGGAGAAGTTCTGTCCCAATTACAGGTAATTAGAGGCAGCGTATATAACACTTTAGGCCTTGGTATTGATGCAGCAAATAGAAGTACGCTTACACATAATGGTAATCTTTTACGTTATGTAGATTACTTTTTTGCAAACGAATGGGGCTGGTGTAGAAAATGGTCAGACGGCTGGCTAGAGCAAGGCGGTATTATACCGGACTTTGGATCTTACAGTTCAATAGTCTTAAGCTTTTTCAGACCCTGGCTGCATACAGGTTACTCAATATTTGTAATTCGCGGGGGGTATATTGCTGACGGCACAAGATCAGATTTTGGAATTATTTCTATGTCAACAGTCAATTGCAACATTGGTATGGCCCCCGGTTCTCTTGGCGGGTTAGGCCGCTGGTACGCATGCGGTTGGGATAGTACGGCACAATAAAGCTAAACAAATAAAAACAAAGGAGTAAAAAATGGATTTTGAAAAAAAATATACAGATGACGATTATGCAAACAAAGCTTGTGAAGCAAATGCAACCGGCAAAATACTCTATGTTCTTGTGACGGAAGATGAAAGCGACGGCGCAAAGAAAAAAGTCGGAAATCTTGTCCTTGCAGAGCCAGGCTATTACATTTGCTATGAAGCTAATTATACAGACGGCACAATTAACGAAAATCTTGAAGCGGAAAAAGCTCAAAAAGAGCGAGAACGTATTGATATGCTAAGCCTTACAGCAGCGGATGTTGAACGTGCGATTTACAAAGTCCGCGGAATGGACTTTGATGATGTTATTGCGGCGATTGAGGCAAAAAATCAGGCCGGAACAGATTCAGAAGACGATACTTCAGCCGGAATTGATATTAAAGCGTTAAAAATTGAGCTCAAAGCAAATAATTTTTACAGAGGCAATCCATATATTGAAAAAGTCGGACAATTACTTGGGTTTACAAGTGAAAAACTCGATAAATTCTTTGAAACAAAAGATGCTGAAGAATTAAGATAAAGCATTTAAGAGGCAGTTATTCTGCCTCTTTCTTATTTGGCAAAGTAGAATATATTAATAATAATTCAACAAAACAGATGATTGCAAAAAATTACTATTTTTAGGAATTTGCCAACCTTCTGAATTTATAATGAGAAGTTAAATAGTTCAGAGATTTCAACATCGAGGGCATTAGCGATGAGTTTTAATTTTTCGAGAGTAGGATTAGCATCGCCGCGCTCAATTTCGCCGATATAGATTTCGCTGATTTCGGTTTTTTCTGTAACTTCTCTTGCGAAAATCCTCTATTTTTTCGCAAATATGCGATTTTAGTGCCAAGCTTCTTTTCTAACTCAAACCTTCTCATTTTAAACATTATAAATTAGCCTTGACAATCCGCGCCAAATATTAAATAAATAATACATTATTGTGTTATTCAAAACGATAATGTGTTAAATTGTAAATTTTAAAATCCACGGGTTCTAACTTATAATTGTTGCAAACCTATGTTTTTGTTACAATATTCTCACAAGGAGAGAAATTATGGTTGATATAAGAGAAGAATTCATAGAACAAGCAAAAAAACTTGCGCGCGGAGCAGAAGTTTTGCCGGGCGGAATTGAAGAATTAGCAGTTAAATTACAGCACGCAAAAGATACAAATACACCTTTGCGTGTCAAGCTCGGAATGGATCCGACACGTCCGGATTTACATTTAGGCCACACGGTTGTAATGAGAAAGTTAAGAGAATTCCAAAAACTCGGTCATAAAGTTGTTCTTATTGTTGGCGGCGCAACGGCTATGGTCGGCGATCCTTCCGGTAAATCGGAAACCCGTCCTTCTTTAACAAAAGAACAGGTTCAAGAAAACGCAAAATCTTACTTTGAACAGATGTCAAAAGTTGTAGATGTAGAAAAAGCCGAAGTTACAAATAACGCTGACTGGCTGCATGCAATGAGCTTTACTGATTTGCTTAAACTCGCAGCACAAATGACGGTTGCACAAATGATGACACGCGACGACTTTGCAAAAAGATACGCGGAAGGAAAACCGATTTCTGTTCATGAATTTTTCTATCCTTTGATGCAGGCTTACGATTCTGTTGAAATTGATGCGGATATTGAACTCGGTGGAACAGACCAGAGGTTTAACACGCTTTTGGGACGTCAAATTCAGGAAGCTTATGGCAAAAAATATCCGCAAATGGTAATGCTTCTTCCTCTGATTGAAGGTACAGACGGACTTGTTAAAATGTCAAAAACCTATCCGGAACATTGTATTTCACTGACTGACAGCGCGAACGATATGTTCGGAAAATTGATGAGCATTCCTGACACTTTGATTGTGAAGTATTTCACACTGCTTACAGATGTTTCAGATGAGGAATTGAAAGAAATCGAAAACAAACTTAAAGACCCGTCAATTAATCCGCGTGATTTGAAGTTGAAGCTTGCTTATACGATTACAGAAGAATATCACGGAAAAGATGGTGCTGAAAAGGCTCAGGCCGAGTTTATCAATGTTGTTTCAAACAAAGGTCTTCCTTCAGATATTCCCGAAGTAAAAGTTGAGCAAGGTAAAAACATTCTTGACCTGCTTGTTGAGTTAAATTTTGTTCAAAGCAAAGGAGAGGCAAAACGATTAATTCAGGGCGGCGGAGTTAAAATTGACGGAGAAAAAATTGCCGACATGACTTATACATTGAACTTTGATGAAAGTGTAATATTGCAGGCAGGCAAACGTAAGTTTGCAAAGCTCACAAAATAAAAGTTGCGGTTCTGCAAAATTATTAATTAAGAAACGGGTTAAATAAAATGCTAAACGTTATAAAACGTGGAATTATAAAAGTAAAAGAAGACATAAAAGTTATTTACGACAAAGACCCAGCCGCAAACAACATTCTGGAAGTAATTTTATGTTATCCGGGGCTTCATGCACTTATTGCATACAGATTTGCGCACAGATTGTACAAATGGAACATCCCGCTGCTTCCGCGTGTAATTTCCTACATCACAAGGATAATTACAGGAATTGAAATCCACCCTGCTGCAAGAATCGGCAGAAGATTTTTCATAGACCATGGCGAGGGCGTTGTAATCGGCGCAACAACAATAATTGGTGATGATGTTTTGATTTACCAGCAGGTAACGCTCGGCGGCACAGGAAAAGAACAGGGAAAACGCCATCCGACTTTAGGAAACGGCGTAATTGTCGGGGCGGGTGCTAAAGTTCTGGGAAATATAACTCTCGGCGATTATGTAAGAGTCGGCGCAGGTTCGGTTGTGATGGAGGATGTTCCGGAATATTCAACCGTTGTCGGAGTTCCGGGAAGGATAGTCCATCGCAAAATCAAAGACAAAAACGGAGTTTTAATGCACAACAGAATTCCGGACCCGATTAAATGCGAGCTTAACCGCTTGAAATACGAAGTTCAGGAATTAAGAGAGAAAATGGAAAAATTCGAAAATTAGCAGGTAATACTGCCTGAGTTTTCGTGATAAAATAAAGTCAAGGAGGGAATTATATGTATCACGTTTATACAGAAAAAAATTATTCTGAAATAACCAGAACTTTAATAGGCGATTACACAGATTATGATGAAGCCATGGATGCTGCGGAAAAAGCAATCGAAGGCAAAGAAGGTTTGAATTATGTAGTTGAAGAAACCGACGGGCATTTTAACAGCTACGGCGAACTTGTTGCAGAAGTTGTTGCAAAATCTTAGCAATAGGAGAGATTATTATGAAAGCTGTTGTATTTGATAAAGAACTGAAACTTGTGAAGGATTATGAAAAACCTGTTCCACAAAAAGGCGAAGCTTTAATTCGCGTGACCTTAGCCGGAATTTGCAATACAGATTACGAAATCACAAAAGGTTACATGGGTTATGTTGGGATTTTGGGTCATGAAGCAGTCGGCGTTGTTGTTGATGTGAATTCTGATGACAAATCCTTAATCGGCAAACGCGTAGTTTCAGAAATCAGCTACGGCTGTAAAGACCCGGACTGCCCGTATTGCGCAGAAAAGCTTTACCGGCACTGCCCGAATCGCCACACGCTCGGGATTTGGAGAAAAGACGGATGTTTTGCAGAATATTTTACAATGCCGGCGGAAGTGCTTTTTGAAGTTCCCGACAATGTTACAGATGAGCAGGCCGTATTTGTCGAACCTCTTGCCGCAGCCTGTGAAATCACAGAACAGCTTCATATCAAACCTTTTGAAAAAGTTGTCGTTCTGGGAGACGGCAAACTCGGACTTATCACAGCTTTAACCCTGAATGCGCAAAATATTGATGTGATTTTAGTTGGCAAACACCAGAACAAACTCGATATTGCAAAAGCGCAAGGCGTTGAGACAAAACTTTTACAGGATTTAAAAGTCGAAAAAATTTACGATGTCGTGGTTGAAGCGACGGGTTCTATTTCAGGTTTTGAAACAGCACTTGCGCTTACCAAACCGCGCGGAACTTTAGTTTTGAAAAGTACGGTTGCAGCTTCAAAAGAATTTAACCTTGCGCCGATTGTAATTGATGAAATTACAGTTCTCGGCTCACGCTGCGGGCAGTTTGGCGCCGCATTAAGATTATTGAAATCAAACAAAATAGATTTTTCCCCTCTTATTTCAGCCCGCTACAAGGCCGATGAGGCAATCGAAGCTTTTGAAAAAAACAAAGAAAAAGAAACTTTAAAAGTTTTGTTGGAATTTTAATGAGTTTGGGATAAAATTGGATTATGGCGGAAGCGGAAAACAAACGGGTAAAATTACTCGATAAATATATTTTAAGACAGATTATCGAAATGTTTCTGATGGGTGTTTGTGTATTTACATCAATCATCTTTGCGTCCGATACATTCATAACTCTTATCAAACAGATTTCGCTTTTCGGCATTCCGTTTAAAGTTGCCCTGATGATGATTATTCTGAACCTTCCGCAGGTAATTGTAATGACAATTCCGATGGGTGTTCTTCTGGCAACGGTAATGACGCTTAACGGACTCAGTTTAAAGTCTGAAATTACGGTTATGCGGGCTTGCGGTATCGGCTTGAACAGAATTGCAAAACCGATTTTTATTTTCGCAATTGTAATGTCAATTTTCAGTTTTTTCATCAATGAAACAATTGTTCCGATTATGACAAAGCAATCAAAAGATTTGGCACTCTGGGCTTTGGGGCAGAAAAATATTCCTGACGGAAAACAGAATTTTGTTTTCAAAGAACTTACAAACAACGGCGTTTTAAAAAGACTTTTTTATGTAGGCCAGTGTAAAGATAAAGTTTTGTATAATATTACACTTCTGGATACTTCAAAAGAAGGCACAATCCAAATTCTTCAGGCTGATGAAGGCAAAACAAGCCCTGAAGGCTGGAATTTCCAAAAAGGTGCGGTTTACACGGTTGGCGATGACGGAAAAGTTTTAAACACGGCGCTTTTTGATGATTCAACTTTACGTTTCGGCATGGATTTGTCAAAAGAAATGAACAAAAATGTTGCAAAAGAAATGAACTTTCCGCAGCTGGTAAAATATCTTTCTCAAGGAACACAAAACCTTGATGAAAAACAAAAAAATGCGCTCGTGATAGAACTTTATGACAAACTGGCACTTCCTCTGACAACAATTGCGCTTGTCTTAATTGGCGTTCCTCTTGCGATTACTCCGCCGAGAGTAAGATATAACCGCGGTTTTTTGTTTAGTATTCTTATAATTTTTGCATATTATCTTATACGTGCGCTTTCAATTTCTTTTGGTGAAGCCGGAACAATCGCACCGTTTTTGGCAGCCTGGATGCCGAATATCGTTTTGACAGCTGCCGGGTCTGTGCTTTATTATAAAAAAGTTTACACAATTGAATAAAAAGGCAAAAAATAATTTTTCCGCTTTTTAGGATAAACAAATATGGATGACAACTTTTTCAAAGGCAATATAAAAAGACTCAATGATTATGATTTAAATATTCTCAATGACAAATCTTTTCCCGAGGTTGACGATGAGTCGCTGCGTCTTGAAATGCTTATTAATGAAAAAGAAGAAGCTCTTGCTAGCATCAATAGCAAGATAAAAGGCCGCGAATTAATCGGAAAACTTCTTGATGTTATGGAATTAAAAATACAGGCAAAAGAACTTGAAAATGAAATAGCAGAATTAAAAGAAGAGTTTGCGAGAAATAATTTTAAGTTGCGCCTAAAACCACAAAAGAAAAAAGAGAAAAAGAAACTTCCGCTGATAATTAGATTTCAGCGATTTGTTTCGCGTAAACTTTTTGCAAAAATTTCGAAAAAATTCAAATCAATAGCTGACCTTGGAGATTCTCTGGATACACTTGCAAGTATAAACGAAAATGTAGATGAACTTATAGCAATGAAAGTTCCTTACGGTGAAACTAATGCTAATTATGAAAAGTTAACTAATTACCTTTACCGTGCAAACAGAATTCATGCAGAAATCGCAAAGAAAATGCACAGGATGTAGAGTCTTTTTTCTTGACATAAATATTAAAATATATTAAGATTAACCTGAAATTAGGAGGATTTAAGATATGTCTGATACTTTGCAACCATTGAACTGCCCGGCTTGCCATAAAGAAATGAGAAAGGTTTTTGTTCCTGCAGAGGGAATAAATGTTGACATCTGCGTTGACGGATGCGGTGGAATATTTTTTGACAACAGAGAATTTACAAAATTTGATGAAAAGGCAGAAAATATTGATGAAATTTTAAAAGCAGTTGAAGGCAAACAGTTTGAAACTGTAGACGAGAGCCTTCCAAGAACTTGCCCTGTTTGCGGTTCCAAAATGGTCAAAAATTATGCAAGTGCAAACCGTCAAATTCAAATTGACGAATGCTACAGCTGCGGCGGTAAGTTCCTTGATAACGGCGAACTTCAGGCTATACGCGCCGAATTCGAAACAGAAGATGAGCGTTCAGCAGCTACAATGCGTGAATTATATGATACTGTCGGTGTAAAACTCAGAGCAATGGAGGATGAACAAAAAGAAGCAAACGCAAAACGTTCTCCGTTAAACAAACTTTTCAGAGCTATGATTTACGGCAGTAAGTCCGGAATTTAACTAAATTAATCCTCTAATAGAAACATAAAATACACTTTTTGTACCTGTTATCTATTTGTATTCTATTGCAAAATATTGTATAATAAAATAGATAGCATGTAATAGGTGTGGTTATGAAGAAGTTGGATGATAAGGATAGTAAAACGGTTAGTGATGGCAAAAAAATAATTAAACATGCGCTGAATTCTTTAAATGCTGAAAATATTTCTCAGGCAAAAGAAGATTTTATAAATGCTATGAATATTTTTAAAAGTAAAAATTCAGTTGGGTATATTTCTGTGTGTTTAAGCTTTTTAGGGCTGACAGATTATATAATTGACAGAAATAATTACAGAAATTCACTTGCACTGATTCATGACGGTGCTTATATGGCTGACTATTCAAATTCAACAACCGCAAAACTTGTTAATGAATTCGTTTCCGGAAGCATTTGCTTTGCGGAGAAAAATGATAAGGTTGCACTTCTTCATTATGAAAATGCTAAAATCTTTGCATTGGAAGAAGACGAATTCGGTCTGTTGAATTATATTTTAGGCCGCATAAAGCAGCTTAAAACAGGAAGCGATTTTACAATTCCTGTTCAGAATGATCCGCTTGTATCGCTTGTGAAAATCGGGCGCTCAATTACAGCTTTGACTGATATAAATGTGCTTTTGAAAGTCATTGCAGAAGAAACTAAAAATGCAATGCAGGCTGATAGATGCACAGTGTTTATTTATGACAAAGAAAGAAATGAAATCTGGTCAAAAGTTGCCTTAGGCATGGACAGCCAGGAAATCCGTTTCCCGGCAGACAAAGGACTTGCCGGCTATGTTGTTAAAACCGGAGAAACCTTAAATATTGCAGACGCGTATAACGACTCAAGATTTAACAAAGATGTTGACTCAAAAACCGGTTACAGAACAAAAACAATTCTTTGCATGCCGATAAAAAATAATAATCAGGAAATTATCGGCGCGTTTCAGGTTTTGAACAAAGCGAGCGGAGTCTTTACAAAAAATGATGAGGATTTGCTTGTCGCAATCGGCGGGAGTGCAAGCATTGCACTTGAAAACGCACAGCTTTTCGAACAGCAGAAAGAGCTTTATAAAGAGCAGAAACAATTGTTTGAAAGCTTTATCAATACGCTTGCCTCCTCAATAGATGCGCGCGATAAAATTACGGCAGGTCATTCAACCCGCGTTAAACTTTATGCAATGCTGCTTGCAGATGAATTAAAACTTAACGAAAAAACAAAAGAACTTATTGAAAAAGCCGCAATTCTTCACGATATCGGAAAAATCGGTATTCGCGACAGCGTTTTGCAAAAAGAAGGAAAACTCACGCCGGAAGAATACAGCCATATTCAGGAACATGTGAAAATCACGCACAATATTCTTGATAACATCAGTATGTCTAGCGATTTCAGGATTATTACCGAAATTGCCTGCTCTCACCATGAAAAATACGATGGAACAGGTTACTACAGACATCTTAAAGGTGAGGATATTCCATACGGCGGAAGAATTCTGGCGGTTGCAGACGTTTTTGACGCCATAACTTCGCGCCGCCACTACCGTGACAAAATGCCGATTAAAAATGTAATTGATATTTTGATTAAAGATTCCGGAACTCATTTTGATAAAAATCTTGTTGATGTATTTTTGAAAATCTCATGCGATAAAATAATAAAAGTATTTCTGACAGAAAACCATAACAGCTTCAAACCTGAAGATTGCGAAACCCTCAGCAAATACAATCTCAGAAATATTTTTGATTATATCGTTAACGAAAATGTAAATTCTGAACAACAAGGTATTGTAGATTTGTTTAATTACTATTATTCTGGTAATATACAGAGCTAGGGGATTCGTGTTTTGATAAAAAACAGAATAAAGTTAACAGTATTAATATTACTTTTGTTCAGCAATGCAGGAGCTTGGGCGCAAAATCCCTATGCAAGAATTCAGCCTGCAAATCCGTTGTCCGGCTCGCCTTCTGTTGATTTGACATTTATAGAGCCTAAAAAAGCTACACTCAGTAAAAATGATATTTATAATCAATATGCAATCGGGCTTAACAGATTTATGCAGAGCAATGTGAGAGCTGCTTATGCGGATTTTAATGTTTTAATAGAAAGTATTAGCCAGAGTGATTATGCATACCTCCAGCTTGCTACAAAAATGGCTGACATAGGCTTTTTTAATCTTGCAGAGCTTGCTCTGGGAAAAGTTCGCGACAAAGATATCTCAAATCTTCTAAATGATGAGATAAAACGTTTCTATTTCCCATCAGCAAAACTTTCTAAATCAGACGAAGTTTATCTTGGAGAAATCTTTTCAAATATCATCTACAATGACCAAAGCCGTGAAGCTACAGCAGAACTTGTTAAAAATACGGTTTTGATGCAGGGAAGCGACTATGCAAACTATCTTGCGGCTCTCGGGTCTTTAAAATCCGGCAATAATGATGCGGCTTTGAAATATGCTGATACGGCAATTGCCAAAAATCCGCAAAATATAAATTACAGTAAACTTAAAGCTGAAATTCTTTCTCAGGGTAAAAAACCTCAAAATGCTTTGAAAATTGTTAAAGCAATAAAGCAGCAGCCTCTGCTTACAACTGAATACGCAAACAAAGTTAATTCGCTGGAACAATATATTCTTTTCAAAGTTCAGAAGAATGAAAGTTTGAAAAATTATCATCTCGGATATTATTATTATTACGAAAAAGAGTTGAACAAAGCTCTGAAAACACTTCAAAGCGCGGGTTCAAACAAGAAAAAAACAAACCGCGAGGTTTATGCCCTGCTCTCACGTGTTTATTTTGATATGAAGGAATTTGAAAAGGCGCAGGATATTGCCCAGAAAGCTTATAAACTGGATAAAAACAATGTAACTGCATTGCTGGTTTTGGGCGACATAAGTTATAGAAACAAGGATTACAAAACCGCACTGAAATATTATGAGCGGGCGGCTGATAACGAAAAAATTTCTTCTATTCCGCTTGTGAGAACAGCCGAAACTTATCAAATGCTTGAGAAGGATAAAAAAGCAAAAGAAATTTTTGCAAAAATCTTAAAAAACAATTCCGATTGTTATCAGGCTTATTACCATATGGCGCTTTACGACAAAGACAGAGAAGTACCGTATTTAAAAAAATCTCTGGCATTAAATCTTGCTTATAAAGACGCATGGATTGATTTGGCAAGGGTTGAAATAGAAAAGCAGAATTTACGTCAGGCAAAGATTTATCTTGCAATCGCGGGGTATATTGACGAAAATGATTTTAGATATTATTATTATCAAGGGTTGATTGCAAAAGCTGAAGGTTTTACCAAAGATGCAAATGTAAATTTCCAGAAAAGTCTTAAGCTAAATCCTGATTACAGCCCTGCAAAAGAGGAACTCAGTATATGAAAATAAATATCCTTATTGTAGAAGATCATGAATTAACAAGGTTCGGCCTCAAGACAACTTTTGAGGGCGTTGATTATGTTGAAAATATTTACGAAGCCGATTCAGCAGAAAAGGCGCTCGAAATTTTTAACGAACATCCTGTTGATGTTGTTGTTATGGATTTGGGGCTTCCCGGCATGAACGGCATTGACGCAACTAAAAAACTTCGTGACTCTAACAAGGATGTTAAAGTCATTATTCTTACCTCGCATAATGATGAAAAAGAAGTCTTAAACAGCTTAAAAGCCGGAGCAAATGCGTATTGCTCAAAAGAAATTAATCCGCAAAGACTTGTTGCTGTAGTTCAATCAGTTGCCGACGGCGCAGCCTGGTTCGACCCGAGTATTGCGCATATTGTTTTAAAAGCTTCAACCAGTTCACGCGGTTTTGATACTGAAACAAGCAGCAAAGATTATGATTTGACTTCACGTGAAAAACAAATTCTGAAACTTATGACCGAAGGCTATTCAAATATGGAAATCGCTCAGCTTCTGGTTATAAGTATTAATACTACAAAAGCCCATGTAGCAAGCATTCTGCAAAAACTTGAAGTTGATGACAGACTGCAGGCTGCTCTGAAAGCCCTTAAAAATAATATTGTGTAAAGGAATTAAGATGTCTTCCCCTGCAAATATTTTGTTAGTCGACGATAATCCTAAATACTTGAAAGATGCACTGCCTTATTACGGGTATAATGTTCGTGTTGCGATTGACGGCTTGCAGGCTCTCGAAATTCTAACAACCGAAAAGAATAATTTTGATTTAGTACTTTTGGATGTGATGATGCCGAATATTGACGGGTGGCAAACTTTAAAAGCTATTAGAACCCACAATAAAACAAAATATCTTCCTGTTATCATGATTACAGCGGTTTCAGAAGAACAGAAAGTCATTGCTGGATTACGAAACGGTGCAGATGATTATATAACAAAACCCTTTGTGCTGCCGAATTTGCTGGCACGTATGGAAGCAGTTTTGCGTCGCAGTGAATGGGTAAAACAACAAGGTGTAAATACTGAAATTAGTTTTAAATCGCATGAAGCTTTGCAAACTCTGACATCACGTGAACGCGAGGTCTTGACATTAGCTGCAAAAGGTGCAAATAATAGAGATATCGCCGAAAAATTAGTTTTAAAAGAGGTAACAGTAAAAAGTCACCTCAATAGTATCTTTAAGAAACTGAACGTAGCAAGCCGGACTCAAGCCGTATTACTGGCAATGCAGATGGATTTGATTAAGAATTAATATAAAATATACATAAGGAGAATAAAATGATTGATTACACGAAAGAAGAATTAGTCGAATTATTACAAAAATATCCCGAAAAATTTAATGAATGGAAACAGGAACAGGAAGAAGTTGACTTAAGTGAAGTTGATTTCTCCGGAATAAATCTCGCAGAAATAGATTTTACAGATGTTGATTTAAATTCAAGTTCATTTGCGGACTGTGCGTTATCTTTTGTAAAATTCAACAATGCTGACTTAACATCAGTTGATTTTACGCGTGCAAGAGTAATCGAATGCGATTTTACAGACGCTCTTTTGAACGGTGCGGACTGCAGCTATGCTGAAATGACATACTGCAACTTTACTGATGCAGATATGGCGGGATGTATTTTTTCAGAAAGCGATTTGAGCAATTCTGACCTGTCAGCTTCCGTAAATCTTCATGCGTGCCGTTTTGACGAAGATACGGTTTGGCCTGACAACGAATTAATGCCCGAAGGTTTTGATGCACAATATAGTGACGACTTATCTTCTTTAAAAGATGATGAGGATTCTGTTGTAGGAGATTATTAATTCCTATTGTAAAATTTTTGAAATTTGATATAATTTAAAATGTGCAGTCAAAGCTGCACATTTTAATTACATAAATAAGGAGCTAAAAGTATGAAACAACAGACTATGATTGGATTTTCGGGGGGGGGGGCACCCAAAAATAACGCTCCTGTAAGGTTTTTAGCCTTGTTGTCTAAAGCCTCGAGTAAGCAATTTTTATCTCCAAAAGCTTCATTCACACTTGCGGAAGTATTGACAACACTTGGCATAATAGGAATTCTCGCTGCAATGACTCTCCCTTCGTTGATTAGCCGTAACCAAAATAAAGCTTTAGAAACTGCTTTGAAGAAAAACTATTCAGTTATTCAACAGGCTTTTGAGATGTATCAGGCTGAACACGGGGAAAGGTTAACTCATCAAATTTTATATAATGGCGGATCGTATCTGAAATTTAAAGACATAATAATGCCATATTTTAATGTTTTACGTGACTGTGGCATTGGTGCGCAAATTGATAAAGCCTGTATTCCATATTCTGGAAACGGAACTATGGATAATGAACGTAATTTTAAAAAATACAGGACTTACAGCGGAAATTCGATAAAACGTTTATCTTTATTCGATGACGGCCAATTCGTATTAATGGATGGAAGCTTGATACTTATTGAATATTCTACGAGTCTTATGACTGTTGATGTAAACGGTTACTTAAAAAATCCTAATAGATGGGGGCATGATCTTTTTACTTTTCAGCTCATGAATGATGGTCGTATACTTCCGATGGGGGCTCCAGATACCCAATATGCGGATAAAAGCAGGTATTGCTCAACAACTTCCACAGAGCAGTTTAATGGAATTGCTTGTACTTATTACGCATTGACAGACAAGAGTTATTTTAATAATCTTCCGAGGTAAAAATTTATCCTTGGTAATTTTCGGATATCAGGCAAAAGAGTGAGCGAATTATTCCTGTAAACAAAAAAGCCGGTATTAACCCGGCTTTTTTTGTTTATAAACCTAATTAACATTAGCACTCAGACAGTTTTGTTCATAGTGAAGACTTTCGCTGAATTTGTTCAGCCTTGTCATAACATCTTTAAACATCGGGATTGGAAGACTTTGTTTTCCGTCAGAAAGTGCGTTTTCAGGGTCGTGATGAACTTCTATCATTATCCCGTCTGCTCCGACAACAAGCCCTGCTTTTGCCAGAGGTTCAATCAAATATCTCTGGCCTGTGCCGTGGCTCGGGTCAACAATAATCGGAAGATGTGAGTACTTCTTGATTACCGGAATTGAAGCTATGTCCATTACGTTTCTTGTGAATGCGCTGTCAAAACTTCTAATACCTCGTTCGCAAAGGATTACATTTCGGTTTCCCTGATACATAATGTGCTCGGCAGCAAGCAAAAATTCTCTTATTGTGCTTGCAAGACCGCGTTTCAAAATTACAGGTTTGTTAGAGCGGCCTACAGCCTGTAAAAGCTTGAAGTTCTGAACATTTCTGGCACCAATTTGTAAAACGTCAACGTAATCGCACATCATATCTAAATCTGAAGCGTCCATTACTTCAGAAACAATTAACAGCCCTGTTTCATCACTTGCACGTTTTAGATATTTCAGCGCTTTTTCTCCATATCCCTGAAAATCGTATGGGGAAGTTCTCGGTTTGAAAGCGCCGCCGCGCAAAAATTCGCATCCCATTTCCTTTGCCGCAAAAGCAACTTTTAAAAGTCCGTCATAATCTTCTTCAACCGAACAAGGCCCAACCATTGACACAGGTTTGTTGTTTCCGCCGATTTTAACTCCGTTCGGAAATTCAATTACAGTATCCTCGTTCTGGCTGTCACGAGAAGCAAGTCTGTAAGGTTCTCTTATGACTTTAACTTCTTTAACACCTTCAAATGCAGAAATTCTTCCGGGCGTAATTGTTGTTTTGTCGCCTAATGCATCGATTACAGTGTGAACTTCACCTTCGTTGCATCTTACTTTGAAGCCGTTTTCTTTAAGTAAATCCAAAACTTTTTGTACATTTACTTTGGTGGCTGTGCGCTCCATTATAATAATCATCTTTTTCTTCTCCTCGGGGTTTTATAAAATATTGCGCTACCAGTGTAGCACAAAGATTTTTTTTTATCAATTTCCGGTTAATTTTCTTTTTAAATTTTTTGCAGGAAAGTAATCCGGTAAAATTTTTAAGCAATTTTCAATTGAATTCAGAGCTTTTTGGCGGCGCCCTTCAGCCTCGTAAACTATGGCGAGTAAAACGTGAAGTTCCGGGTCCTGGTAAAAGTAATTTTTTGCTCTTTCCAGGTAAAATTTGCCGTAGGAATAAAGCTCGTTGTTCCAAAAGACACGCCCGATATATTTGTGCGTTTCAGGATTTACAGAAGAAAACATGTCAGCGTATTTGATAATTTCCTCAACAAACTCACCTTTTTCGTAATTGATTAAAAGATTTAAATCTATTTCAAGAAAATTTCTGATATCAAAATAAGTAGGATAAGGTGTTTGTTTTTCAAGAAGAATTTTTGAGATTATTTTCCCCCATCTTGCGCGGGGTTCGCGTTCCTGAATTCCGGTGAAGAGTTTTTCTGCTTCAATCAATTTTCCTGTTAAAAGTTTGCAGTATGCAAGTTCAAGAGGAAAATTATTTTTTTCAAAAAAACTTTGACATTCGTCATCAACGGCGAATGTCAAAAGAATATTTTTAGCTTTTTCATAATTGTAAAACAAATTATTTGTCATTTGAAGTATTAAAGTCTAAATTATTCATCATTGAACTCATCATCATTGCCTGAATAACCTGCGGGTCGACATTTTGAGCTCCGTCTTGTGTTCCGGCCTGCATCATGTAGGGAAGCATTTGTGTCATAGGATCATTATTATTATTTTGATTGTTCCCGAGCATCATGCTCATTTGCGCCATCTGCGGATTATGATAAGCCGACGGTGCGGAAGGCTGGATTGAAACAGTCATACCTGCCTGCCTCAGCGTATTTATAGCTGAAACAATTTCGTCGTTTGAAACATTACCGTCAGCGAGTGCAATTTTTTCGCCTGTGATTTCATAACCTGAATGTTCTTTATCAAACTCTTTAATCTGTTGAACATCTTCGGGTGGAAGTTCCGGCTTTCTGTTAATATTTTTCTGTATATTTTCAAGTTCTTTCAACTTCATCTGATCTTTTAATTCCGGTGAGAAACCGTCACCATATGGTGCATTAATAAATTCATCAAGCGGATCGGGTTCTTCATCCTGCATAATAGCTGCTGTTGCAGCGCAGAGAGGACCGCCTGTCATACAATCTCTGCCTTTTGCGGCAAGAGTCATAAGCCCTTCACCGGGGTTTAGAGTTATAACTTTTTCGTAAGCTTCAATCGCACCATCTGAATCACCGAGATTAGCCAGCGTCATTGCCAGATAATAGAAAGCTTTTGCATCTTTTGGATTTTTTTCTAAGTATGCGAAAAGTTCCTGAGCGGCTCCGGTGTAATTCGCCTTTTTATAATTTTGAACGGCATGGTTTAGGTTTGGTTTCGGGTATAAACCAGGGTCATATTCAATCGCCGTAGTGTTAACAGGAGGGACAAGTTCTTTCTGTGTCGGGATTGTTTCCTTGCTTATTACATTGCCGGGCTTTGCTGCAAAAGACGTTCCTGCTGTCGCCAAAACAATCATTGCTGCCAGTAATAGTACTGATTTTTTATTCATCTTAATCATCCTTTTCCTAATTATAATGATTTTTTTAATAAAATCAATCTGATAGGACAAATTGATTTATTATATTATATACCCATTTTCAAAAATATACACTAATATAAATATATGAAATTAATTATTTGTATTTTTAAACATGTGTCTTTTTTTATAAAGGATTACAAAGAAAAGTATAATTAGAACCGTAACAGCCAAAATAACCCATTCTATATATTGTTTAATCATGGGGCCAAAAAGCATGAGTACAATGCTTACAAGATAAAAGCGCATTCCTCTGCCGAGAAAACTTGCCAGCATGAATTTCCAGAAATTCATATTTAAAATTCCGCTTGCAATTGTGAAGATTTTGTATGGGATTGGCGTAAAAGCGGAAAAAAATACTGCCATAGACCCGTATTGTTCATAAAGTTTTTCAACGTGGTCGAACTGTTCGTGTTTATTTCTGAAAAGAAAATTAAAAACCGGACGCCCTCCGAATTTTCCTATAAAATATCCGAAGGCACCGCCAAAAGCTGATGCAATAGTGCAAATAGTAGCATAATATAAAGATTTTTCAGGCTTTGCCAAATCCATTGAGATTAATAGAATATCCGGCGGCGGAACAAGGAAAAAGCTTTCGATAAACGAATTCAAGGCTAATCCAGGAACGCCTAAGCTTTGAAACAAGTCATTAATTTTTACAAGAATTTCGTGCATATTTTCTCTCCCAAAATATTGTAGCATGAAAAAAGTGAAGAGTGAACGGTGAGGAGTGAGCCGTACAAATGCGGGTGAGGGGTTAAAAATTAAATTATTATTCCCATAACTCAGTTAATTGTAGCGGGTCAACTTGACACAAAACCCCGCCCCTGATTTTCTAGCGTTCGGATGCCTCACGCAGAAAATCTTCCCCGCCCGCAAGGGGTGGGGAAGTGTCACGGTATTCATGAAAAATATGTCCACATTCTTTTCCAATGGGGTGGAGAGATTTAGTTTCATGAATTCTGGTATTGTAAATTTTCACTAATATCTAATTTTGTAAAGGACTTCTCACCTTTCACTTCTCACTTTTCACTCTCTTACTAAACTTGCAGCCGCAGTAGTTCTGCCGGTAAAGCCCAAGAGAATTCGCGATTTTGTTCGTCTTTAAAAAACCGTCTTTCTTTTTAAAATCTATCGCTTCAAAATTTAAATCATATTGTGAGGCAATTTTTGTGCCGATGTCAGAAAGCTTTTGAAAATTTTTGTGCGGGCTTATGACAATTGAGGTTGTGAAATTTTTAATCCCTAAATCTTTTGCTTTTTGCGCAGTTTTTTCAAGCCGCAAAGAAAAACATTTGTCACATCGTAAGCCTTTTTCAGGTTCATTTTCAAATCCTTTTACATATTCGAAAAACTCCTCCGGTTCATATTTTTCTTCAATAAGTTCGACGCCGAAATGTTTGCATAAAGTTCTTTGAGCGTCGAGTCTTTTTTGGTATTCTTCTGCAGGGTGAATGTTTGGATTATAAAAATATACAACAACTTCATATCCCGCATCTTTCAAAAAAGATACGGGATATGAAGAACATATTGCACAGCAGGCATGCAGAAGGATTTTAGAATCCGCGTTTTTCTGCTCCTGCTTCGATAAGAATTCTTTTGAGTTCACTGTAAGGTTTTATCCCCATGTATACTGTACTTCCGATAACGGTTGCCGGTGTGCCGTTAATTCCTTTTGCTGTTCCAAGTTCGATATCATATTCGATTTGTTTTTTAACTTCGAAACTTTCAGCATCTTTTTGAAGCTTTTCTGTGTCAAGTCCGATTTTTTCCGCAATCTTGAGAATTTCTTCATCAGTATTTGGCTGTTTTTCAAAGAAAAGAGAATTAATATCCCAGAATTTTCCTTGTTTTTCGGCTGCCAGAGCGTATCGTGCCATCTGGCATGCGCCTACGTGGAAGGGCTGTTGAAGATATTTGTTGCATTCTGTATCAAGCGGAAGGTTTTTGTGAATAATTTTTACATTCTTTAACTCTTTTGCGGCTTTGTGAATCATTATGTTATATGCGCTGCATATTGGACAACGATAATCTGTATATGCATAAACAATTACTTTACCGTCTTTGTCACCTAAAACATTACCGGAAACTGCATATTTGTTGTGTTTTGTGTTGACGAATTCTCCGAATTCTTTTTTAGATTTTACCTGGGGCGTGAATTTGTATGATAAGGTTGCCCAGCTTAAAAATCCTGTTGCGGCAAGCGCTACAATGATAAATGCAATTAAGTATTTTTTAATTTTTAATGCGTCAAGAAAATCTGCAACGCTGTTTTTGAAGGCTTTTATAAATCCGCCGTTTTGCCAGTCTGCTGCGATAAGAGCTATCAAAAGGTTTAGAATATATGTGAAGGCGCAGAGTATGCAAAGTTTTTTGATTTCAAAAAGGCTCAGGCAAAGAAGTATCATGCTGATTGTAAACGAAATCAGACCGAGCGCTGCAATGTAATCAAGTGGATTCTTGAAAACCTCCAGAAATCTTAAAAGCTTGAAGTTTTTCAATTTTGGTGCAAATAGCAGCATAATAATGAACGAATACAAGAACAATCCCCAATACGCAAGCGGAATGCCAAAGAATTGGGATTCGGTTGTTTTTGCAATTCCGTCGCAGTCGATGAAGTTGCTGATTGAACAGAAACTTGGCAAAGCGTACGGATTGAAGTTTGCATTGTAATAAATAATTGCCAGTTTAATAGTTGTTACAAATCCTATAAAAGTAAGAATTAATATAACAATCTTTTTCACTAAATGTGATTTGTTTTCATTTTCCATAACTATTTCTCCTATCCGGTAAACTTATTTTACAATTATTTAAAAGTTAAATCAATAGGAAGAAAAGGGGATTTTTCCTTCTGGCAGACGATTAGATTGAGCGGAGTTTCCGCTTTAAATATCTTAACAGCGTGGAATTTAAGGAATATGTGTGATATTATATTTTTGAAATTTTTATTAAAATTTGCCAAACTAATTTGCCTCGTCCCTGTGCGGCGGGAAGGTTTAAAGAATGAAGAAGAATATTTTCGATTTATATATGAACAAGCTTCTGGAATTACCGCTTTGGATTAAGCAGGTGATTTATGTGAAATTAAAAGAGGACATCAAAGAACACAATTGCGAAAAAATCCTTGAAACAAAAGAAGATGATTTGTTTGCCCTTTACAAACCCGTTTTGACATTTAACGGCAGAACTGAACTTATGCAAAAAAACTGCGGACTTGACGCAAATATGTATAGTTTTTTAAATCTCTGCAATGCCGATTATTCGATTTTGGAAATTGCGTTGAGCATGTATTTGACAATGGAAGAGGCCGCAAAATATTTCATGTTTTGTGTTGAACAAAAATATCTTGAGCGTCCTGAATCTGATCAAGCTTATGCAATGGCAGGATTTATTTCCGGCAAATTTAAGACAGGCGAGTACTTTATGCATAATAAAAAACTCAGCTTTAACCAGGTTCAAAATGCGCTTGACGAACAATGCAGGATTAACAGTGAAGGCAAGCAGCTTAAGTACGCGCAGGTTCTTGATTCAATGAACTTGGTTGACAAAAATGATACAAAAATGATTTTTACTCTTCAGGAGGAATCGAAAAAAAGATTTATTCTGGATTATACTTCAGCTCCTACAGCAAGCAGAGCGTATATGAACTTGGAAGAAAAATCATCTGAAGAAGTTGAAAAACTTAAAGACGAAAATAAAAAATTAAAAGAAAAACTTGTACAGCTTTTGAAGATTGTGAGGAAAGATGTTTAACCCGAGACCTGAAATTCTGGTAAAATACCTGCGCGGAACTCTTGTGGAGGAAGAACATTACGGCTTTAGAATGCTGGCAAATAAGGAAAGAGTTCTGGAATATTCCGGCGAAACCGGACATTACCCGTTTTACCTGCGCTCCTGTGCCAAGCCTTTGCAGGCAAGTCTTTTGATAGATTACGGTATGGATATCAAATATGATATGTCAGATGAAGAAATTGCAATTTGTTGTGCTTCTCACGCTGGCGAGGATGTTCATCTGGAAGTTGAAAGAAATCTTTTAAATAAACTCGGCATTGATGAAACTTTTTTGAAATGCGGAATTCACAAGCCTTTATCCAAAACCAAACAGGAGGAAATGCTGCTAAAAAATGAAGTTGAAAACGTCCTTCATAACAATTGTGCAGGAAAACATATTATGATGCTCGGGCTTTGTAAAATGAACGGATGGGATTTAAATACTTATTATGAAGATGAACATCCGCTTCAAGTAAAAATAAAAGAAAAAATTACAGAGCTTTGCGCTCTCAAACACAGATTTCCGATGACAAAAGACGGCTGCGGCGTTCCTATTATGTCAATGCCTTTGGAGGATATGTTAAGAGGTTATCTGAACTTATTCACAAACCCGCGTTATGAAAAGATTAAAAATGCCTTTTTAAATCATCCGTATTTAATCGGCGGTGAAAATCGTTTGGATACAAAAATTATACAAAATTCGAAGAATATTATTGCAAAAGTCGGTGCCGGCGGGCTTTGTATTGTTGTAAACCTTGAAAAAGAAGAGGCTTTTGTCGTAAAAATCAGCGACTGCGATATGAAGGCGCGTGAATATGTTGTGGTGCAATCACTTAAAAATCTTCACTGGGCTGATATTTCTTCTGATATGATAATTCGCACTCTCCACGGCGAAACAGTTGGGCAAATCGTTGCAATGTAGGTTTATTTTAAAACAACATCTGTCATTATGTTTCTTTTGTTATTAATCCATCGTGTCGGTTTAGAAAGGGAAGCTGTTTCAATTCGACCTCTTCTGTTTTTAACAAGCTGGCAGCCCATAAGTTCGTTTGTTGTTCTGAAATATTCGGTTTTATTTCTTGCGGCATATAGACCTTTTGCATAATTTTCATATAATTTTTCAAGGACTTTTCGGGGCATTTGGGAGGGCTTATGGTTTGTGAAAATCATCATATCGTTAATTCTTCTTTTGCAAAGACCCGGAAGTACTTCTCCGCCAGCAACTCTGTGGTCGAATTCCATTGCTGCATTGTAAAAACAAGCATCTGCTTTTTTAGGATTTTTGCCTTTGTGTTTAAAGCCTTCGTTAATATGTCCGATAAGCTTTTTGCTTTCTCTAAATGTACTTACGCCTGTATTAAAAATTAAATCAATTAATGCTTCTTTTTGCGCATGCGTAAGCTTGTTGTAATTAGCGCCAAAGGTTTTCTTCAATCCGTTTTGGGCTTCCAGAATGTCCTTTGTCAAAAGCTGATACATATCTTTGTCAGATAATTTATATCCGCGTGCTTTGAGTTTTCTGTATTTTTGCAGTTCTTTTTTCGGTCTGCAGGCTAAATCATGTCCAATTCCGACAATAGGACGGGAAATAGGATCTTCTGAAAGTTCTCTTTTCACTCCTTCAAATTCAATAAGTTTATTTATAAATTCCTGGCTGATTCCGGTAACCTTGCTTACATCAGATTTTTTTGAAACTGATTTGATTTTCTGCGCATCCGACATTTCAGAAATTTCAACGGAATTATTTACTGGATTATTTGGTCTTGTTTGCGTAGTTCTTTCTATTACAGGTGCTTTGCTTGGGACGGGCTGAGGTGCTAAAGGCGGTTTGATTTCAAGCTGTGGTTCCGGAATTGGTGCCTGCATTTTCTTTTTAAACGCTTCCGATGGCTGTGCGTATACGTAATATACTTTATCCTTAAGTACTTTTGCAGTTTTATTGTCCATGTTATTAAGTTCTAAAAATTCTTTTACTGTCATTCCGTACTTTGTTGCAATTGAGGTTGCGGTGTCGCCTTTTTGGGCTTTGTGACCCGGAACATTGAACTTTGTGCCTGCCGGAATTGAAAGCTTTTCATTTTCAAAATATTTTGCCAAATGTTGATTGTTTTTGATGAAATCTTTTTTGGAAATTATAAATTTCGACGCGATACTTCTCCAGCCTTTACCTTTTGGGAGGGTATATTGTGCGCTGTATTTTGGATTTGTCTGAGAAGCGGCTTTTTGGCCGTAAACTATCTCATTAAAATCAAACATTTTGAAAAGTTTTTCATAATCAAAATCAGGCATTAAAAAATTTCCTTATTTTCTACACATATGAGAAAATACGTCAGATTAATTGAAAAACTTTAAAAAATCAGAAAATTTTGTAAAGAATTTTTACGTATTGAAAATTCTGTCTCCGGCATCTCCCATTCCGGGAACAATGTAGCCTTTTTCATTGAGTTTTTCATCAACTGCAGCCGTGATAATTTCTATATCAGGATAATGCTTGCGGATATTTTCAATACCTTCCGGAGCAGCAATAATGCAGATACATTTGATGTTTTTAATCGGAATTCCTTTGTCGGCATAGAGTTTTATTGCTTCAAGTAGCGAATTTCCGGTTGCAAGCATAGGGTCTGTAATATAGATATAAAACTTTTCAGGATTTTGCGCTTCCATTGGAACTTTGTTGTAATACCAGATTGGTTTAAGAGTTTTTTCATCCCTGTACATTCCAATATGGCGTATGCAGGCTTGTGGAAGAATGTCGATGGCTTCATCAGTAAATATCAGGCCCGCGCGTAAAATCGGTGAAATAATTAAATTAATTTCAGGGTCGATAGTTTTTGCAATGAAGGACGCAACTGGAGTTTTAACCTCTTTTTCTACGAGCGGAAGGTTTTGGGAGGCCTCATACAAAAGGCATCTTGTGATTTTTCTTGCGGCAATCCTAACACCCTGGCTGTCTGTTTTTTCGTCGCGCATTACGCAAAGGTTTAAAAGTACAACAGGGTTTGAAATTATTTTCACATTTTTCAAATTCATTTTTCCCACTCCTTAATCCTTGTTTTAAATTTTTGATTATTTTCCTGCATATTATCAAGCGCAGTGTTTATTTTGATTAAACTGTTTGTTATCTCGTTGGGGGTTACGGTTATATTTTCGGTCTCGTCTGCAAACTGATTCATGAAAAATGAACTTCTTGCACCTATCGCGCCCAGTTTATCAAACATTTCATTCAAAAGCGTCATTGATGCACTTAGCCGTTTAGGCTCGTTAACTACAATAAAATTATTTGAGGCGAGAGTTTCTTCTGTTGGCTGGGTAATTTCAAGAGATTTTGACCCTCCGAGGCCGTTAAATTCAACGGTTGCAACTGAACCCTGAGGGATTTCAACATCTTTTTCTGTGAGAACAAATTTTACATAAACCGTATTGTTTACAATATGTATTTTTTGGATATATCCGACCTGGACTCCCATAAACTTTACCGGAGAACCCACAATCATCCCGTCAACGTCCGGCATGAAGATTTGGTAAGTTTTGAGTTCTTTTGCTTTGTGGTATTGGTGAATTTTAATTCCGCCAAGCACAAGACCTATAATCACAAGCCAGATGACTAATTCAATCCACGCGTAAAAATGCAGTTTAAAATCCTTTACCATACAATTATTATACACAAAACATGGTTTTTGCCACTTGCCAAAAAGTTTTTTGTATTATAATATGAAAATAATAATTTAAAGTTGTGAGGTTTACATATGGAACAGATAATAAAAGTAGCATGGGATTTGAATGAAAATACTGAAAACAGATACCAGCTTGTTTATGAAATTGCGGAACTTGCAAAAAAACTTGTTGATGAAAATCAGGCTAAAAAAGCTCATGATGATTTCGGTTTTGAAGAAAATTACGACAACGGCTACACAAAAGAAAATCCTGTTGAACATGCCATTATGGTTAAAGCGTCAGAAGCTGACGATAACAGGCTTGTAGGTTAATTAAGTTTTCCAAAATGCACAAGAGTTCAGGCTTTTGTGCATTTTTGTGTTAAAAATTATTTGATTAGGGGAGTTTTTATGGAAAATACCTTGAATTATATTAATGAAAAGACAAACGGTTTTACGCCTGAAATAGGAATTGTTTTAGGCTCGGGGCTGGGCGAATTTGCGGATGAACATTGTAACTGCGCATTAGCATACTCTGAAATTCCGGAGTTTTTGAAATCAACTGTTAAGGGGCACAAGGGACGCCTTGTTTTTGCTGAAATCAACGGCAAAAAAGTTGTTATGATGCAGGGGCGCAATCATTTTTACGAAGGACATTCAATGGCCGAAATAACTTATCCGATAAAAGTTATGAAAAAGTTAGGCGTCAAAACCCTTCTTCTCACAAACGCGGCAGGCGGTGTGAATGAAAGTTTTAAACCGTCAGATTTAATGATAATAACCGACCACATAAATTTCATGGGGACAAATCCGCTGATTGGCCCTAATGATGAAACTTTAGGCGAAAGATTTCCGGATATGAGCGAAATTTATAAAAAAGATTTGATTGAAATTGCTGATGAATGTGCGGCAAAACTCGGTATAAAATTGCAGCACGGAGTTTATTTTGCATCTTCTGGGCCAAGCTATGAAACTCCTGCAGAAATTAAGATGGCACGAATTCTCGGTGCTGATGCGGCAGGAATGTCCACTGTTCCGGAAGCGATTGTTGCAAATTACTGCGGCATGAAGGTTTTGGGAATAAGCTGCATTTCAAATCTGGCTTCCGGCGTAAAAGGGTCGCAAAAGCTTTCGCATGCAGAAGTCATTGAAACTACAAATGCCGCAAAAGCAGGATTTAAAGCTTTATTGAAAGAGATAATCGCAAAAATTTAATGAATTTCATTAAAATAAAAAAGACAGGTTTTGCGCCTGTCTTTTTTATTAATTTTTTACTATTACACTTGTGAAACTGAAATACTGGTTATTCCGGAGTTTCTGGCGCTGTCCATAAGCTTTACAACCGCACCGTGGGTAGCATCCCCGTCTGATTCAATCATCATTCCGTCCGGATAGTCTTTTGCCATTTGCGCTATTGTTTTTTCAAGGTCTGAAACCTGGATTTCTTCGCCATTAATAAAATATTTATCCTCTGCCGTAACATTCACAGTCAAAATTTTGGTATCTTTTTTAACCTGTTCCTGCGCAACGTTTTCCGGAACTGTTAAATTAAGTCCCTGCTGGTCAAGCAAAGGCGCTATTACCATCATTATAATTAACAGCACAAGAAAAATATCTGTTAATGGTGTTATGTTTATTTCATTAAATTCTCCGCGGTCACGGCTCATGTTTAGACTCCTTGTTTGTTTTCTTTAAGGTCTTTTTGTTCTTTTTTTGATAAAGGTTCACCTGCGACAATAAGTTTTTTATATTCAGCGTCCTGTGCCGCGTTCATAACCTTCATAATTTCCGAACTCTTTACCTTTTCATCTGCTTTGACAACGACTTCCGGTTTTTCAAGAGTTTCTTTGAGCGCTGTTAATTCGCTTGTAAGCTGGTCTTCTGTAACAGGCGTGCCGTTTAGATACATCTGGCCGTCTTTTGTAATTGAAATTGTTGCGTTCTTTTGTTCTATTGCAATTCCGCTGTTGATTTCAGGAACCGAAATTTCGTTGTCCATTGACTGAAATGTCGGTGCAACAACCATCATTATGATTAACAGCACAAGAAAAATATCTGTTAACGGTGTTATATTTATTTCGGTAAACATTTTACCTTTTTTGTTAGTGCTCATTGCCATTTTTGTAATATCCTTCCACCGGTTCCGGTGTTTTTACAGCTTTTTATTTTAATTATAATGAAACGTTTGCTGCTGTTTTGTTTGATTCATCTTCTGAGTCAACAAAGCTTAAGAAAAGCAGTTTAATCAACTGGAAATCATCTTCATAACGTTTTACTATTGATTGGAAAGAGTTGTAGAATACAACAGCCACAATCGCAACACCAAGACCGAAGGCGGTTGCAATCAACGCTGAACCGATACCCATTGCAACTGCTGCTGACTGGTTGCCTTGAGTTGCCAAATCCTGGAAGGTGTAAAGAATTCGGACTACTGTTCCGAACAAACCTAAGAACGGCGCAACACCGCCGATTGTACCTAAAATTGTTAAATGGCTTTCCAATTTTCTTGTTGCAAGCGCTGCTGCAATATCAAATGAACGTGAAAAACCGTTTCTTTGTTCTGAAAAAATTCTGACAGCTTCTTCTGTGACTTCACCGATAACGCCGCCGCAGTTTTCCGCAACGCTTTGCGCGCCTTGAAGATTGTTTTTAGCCAATTCCTTCTGTAATTTCGGGATGAAAAGTACAACGTCGCGTTTGTTTTTTTTGTAGAATTGAAATCTGTTGATAACAACCGCTACAACCAGAATTGAACAGATTAAAATCGGTAAAAGTACCGGCCAATCCAGTTTAATTGAGTGTAATAGTAATTCCATTGTTTTCTCCTTTTTTAATATGGCTTACGACCTTAGTCGACCCGCCTTATGTAGATTGCTTGTTAGTTTTTTGTAAAAGCCCTTGCTGCCGGCTTTACTCGGTTTATGCACTCAGGGTGCATTAGTGAAATTTTGTTGTCATTTGTGAACCTTTTCCCTTCGCACCTGTTTTTCTCGAAGGTCTTAGTCTGCCGTGGCTTACGGTTTTACCCGTTCTGCCTTGTATAGATTGCTTGTTTAGTTTTAAATTTACCCTGTAAAGGTCTTTTCACTTTTCACCTTTCACTTCTCACTTATTTATTGATACCCTGCGGCGCCAAAGACGTTGTAGTCAAAGGTAAATTGAATATCAATGCTTTGACCTTTGTATTCTGCCGGGAGCGGTTTGAACGGCGCTGTAAGTTTTACTGCATTCAAGGCCGCATTGTCCGCACTTGGCAAGCCTGATGACTTGTAAACGCTGCATGAAAGTAATCTTCCGTCTTTTGCGATTTTGAAAAGAAGTACAACACGTTTGCTTTCATTTCCTTTTGGCGGATTCCAGTTCATTTTAATTCTTCTCTGGAGTTCACGCATATAGGGGCCGAAATCGGGTTCTCTAATAGTATCAATTCCGGGGCGTCCGTTCGGATTTCCGGGGCCGGGGTTGCCGGGGCCGCCAGTTCCGCCGCCTCCGCCTTTAGCAAGCTTTTGGCCTGAAGAAGACCCACCGCCGCCTGTCGGCGCCAAAGATGGTGCCGGAACATATTTGCCGGAGCCGCTTCCTGTGACAGGACCGCCTGAACCGCCGCCTTTGTTTGCAGTACCTGAACCGCTAATCGGGCCGGTTGCGTAAGTTCCTGATTTTGTTCCGCCTGATGGCACCGGAACCTGAAAGGCTGAACTCGGTTTTGCAACCGGTTTTGGTGTCATTGGAGGTTTAATCGACGGACGCGCTGTCGGCGGTGCCGGTTTTGCCTGCTGCGGCGCTTTCGGTGCAGGTGCTTGCTGTGGTTTTTCCTGTTTAGGCGCCGGTTTTGTTACTTGTTTAGGAGCTTCTTGTTTTGCCGGTTGTTTTGCAGGCTGCGGCTTTGGCTGTTGAACTTTTGGTGCAGGCTGCTGTGATTTCGCCGGCTGTTGTGTTTTGGCAGGAGCTTGCGGTGCCGGAGTCGGCTTTTGTGCAGCTGCCGGTGCAGGTGATGGCATTGAAACCTTTTTCTTCGGGTCGTGGTGTCCGCCTGCGCGTGAATTCCTGTCTGAACGATAAGGCGTATTTTTATTTATGGGCGTATCTTCGTTTTCTACAAGAACAAATTCAATATCTTTCATTTTTGGTTTTGGTCTTTCGAAAACGTTTAAAGAAATTCCGAAAAACAGCAATATTAATGAAATAAGATAAACAGATCCAAGTACTGCCGGGTGAAGCAGAGCTGAAATCGTCAAGGCTTTTTTAAGGCTGTCTTCCTTGTCTTTTTTTATGACGACCGGAAGCGTGTAACCTTCTGTTTCGTTATTATCATCGTCTTCTATTATGTTATCGGTATATTTTCCTAATATTGACATATCCCTTGATAAACCTTTCCTGGGTCTCATCTTGAAGCGTTTTGCCGGATTGCCGGAACTCTTCTTCTTATCTCACGGTGATAATTTTAATTTAATTGTAAAATAAAATTATCACCTGATTGACTAATCATTTTATTAATAATTATAAACTGCCGGGTTAACAGTTATAGCTTGCGTAAGCGTGATTTCTATACCTGCGTTTGCGGGAATTTCAACATTATCGCCTTTGTCCCAGAGTGATTTTGCCAAACCTCCGCCGGCACCGATTGCAGTTCCAAGAGCGGTACCTTTACCAAGTTTTCCGCCGGAAACTGCGCTCATTACAAGACCAGCAGTTGCGCCTGCTGCGGAACCTACTGCAATATCCTTACCGTAATCTTTTGCTACATCCATTTTGCTTCCGCCGACTAAAACTCCTGTGTTATCATCGGTTTTGATTACTGCGGAAATCGGGATTTGGCCGCCGTACGGTGTAACGATTTGAGTAAATCTAATCATAAGCTTGCCGTTCATACTGCCGCGTTTTGCTTTAGAAACTTCAAGAACTTGTCCTGTTACAGAGCTTCCTGCCGGTGCAATAAGGCTTCCGTTGTAGTAGAAATCAGAACTTAAAGCGATTGTTACGTTTTGTCCCAGAGTTAAATTTTCCGAACTTAAAGGCATTGTTGTAACGGCGGGGATGTTTTGGCCTGCCGGAACAGTAACTACGCGGCCTTTAAGTGTTTGGTTTGTGTTTGAAACCGGCTGCGTGTTTGTGTTGTAATTTTGGTTATAATACTGGCGCTGATAATTTGTTTGTGCGCCGAATTGCTGCTGCGGATAGCCGTAAGGCTGTTGAACATTCGGATATGACGGTGCCGCTTCTGTATAATTAAAATTGCTTGCGGCAAAAGATGCATTTGCGCTGAGAAGAACAGCTGCAAGAATCAGATTAAAATATTTTTTCATTGTTTACCCTTCCCTTCTGTCTTTGCATAATTTGTTTTTTATAATATTTTATTTTAGTTTGGATTTATTGTCAATTTGTTAATATATGTGTAATTTCGAGGGGTTCGGTGAGGATTATGATTAAATCAAGTCCTGCCTGGAGATTTGTATGCTCGCCCATTTTTCGTTTTTCCCCTGGTCTAATTTGCAGCGAAGCAACGCCGCGGAGTCTGTTCTGGTAGTGCGGCATTTTAACCCATTCGGCGGGTTCTGAAATGCCGCCGCCTATAAGATTGTTATTTGAAGTATAAATATATCCCTTCATTGGGAGTTCAAACTTGTCGGGCAATATCATTTTCGAAATTCTGATAATCATAGAAGCATTTGTACCGACAACGGGCTCGTTCATTTTTTCTATATAGCCTTCAAAAACGGTATTTTCCGGAACGATAATCGTGTCGTACATGAAAAGGTCATTTGTTGCGATGAATTTAACTTTGTGGCCTTCGGTCATGTATTGCGTTGATATTTCCTGTGCGTTAATTACGGGAATGAAGGTTCCTGCGCGAAGTTCTACCGGGTCAAATTCACGCATTTCGAGCTGGATATTCTCAAACTGCGGAGCGCAAAAGGCTTTTACGCCCAAAAAGCTGAACAGTATTAAAGTTAAACACAAAACTCTCTTCATAAGGTTATTATAACAGTTTTTAAGCGAAAAGCAAGAGTTTTGGTTAAAGGGTAAAGCTGAAAATTTCTGCAATTTCAACGTCGAGTGCTTTGGCAATTTTTATTAGTTTGTCTAAAGTCGGGTTTGCCTCGCCGCGTTCAACTTTACCCAGATAAATTACACTTATATTAACTTTTTCTGAAAGTTTTTCCTGTGAAAATTTTTTGTTTTTTCTTAAGTATGCAATTTTTTTGCCGATTTTTTGTCTGCTGTTGATGTTATTCATAGCTGCAATCATACTAGTATAATAATTACACTATTGCTTTCTCGAACGTGATAATAAGCTGCTGGTATAAATAATTATTACAATTGTAAAAATATTTTCAGCCGACGCAATTTTCTGAATAAAAATTACTTTATATATGTGTAATGTAGTGTGTAAAAGGTTAAAATATGTTTAGTCCGGTTGCATCAACAATATTTGCATATCGCAACGCCGAAAAAACCAAAAACGGCGACCTCGGCAGAAGTGTGGTTACTGTCGGCCAATGCACCGGCGTTATGCAGGAGATTTCAAAATACGATAATGCCTTTTCTGCTACTGCAAGAAGCGCTGTAAATGTTTTCGAAGAGTTGGCTAAGAACAGCAAAGCTCTTGGTTTTGCCGGAAAATGTCTGCAATTTACGGCTGACCATGTAAATCCGCTTATCTGCGCTTCCGGAGCTTTGAAAGTTGCAATGTCAGAGGACAAAGTGCATTCCGGAATTGTAGAAACAGCGGCTTTGTGCGGGATGTTTGCCGGCGAAGCATTTATGAAAGACAATTTCAACGGTGTTTTTAACGAAAAAACTTTCAAAAACCTTGCAGTTAAAGCTTCTGATAACGGAATTTTAAAACCGCTTGCAGACACTGTTAAAAATTCAAAATATACAGGAAAAGCCGCATCAATTTTGAAAGGCGTTTTCTTCGTCTGTGGTTCAATAGCCTCATATGCTGCTGCTCAGAAGGCCGGTGAACATTACGCCGACGGCATTATGGAAACCCTCGGAATTCAAAAGAAACAAAAAATCAATCAGATGACTTAAGCCGCTTTTCCAATAATATGTTATAATAGTTCTATGAAGAAGAGAATTATTTGGGCTTTTTCAATATTTTTAATGCTTTCAGCTGCTGTAAATCCCTGTTATGCAATCAAAATAGGGCTTGAAACAGACGCCGAGCATATTGGTATAGGAGCCTCTGTCGAAACCTCTTTGATTGACGCAAACACAAACAAAACCGTAACAAAGCTTGAAGCTATGAAGGGTTACGAAATAATTCCCTACAAAAATACAATGGCAATTGCCCTAAACGGCAAATTCTACCAGATTTATTCCGATTATGTTGTTTTGAAAGCTCCGGCCGGCGCTTTTGTAAGTGCAAAAAACAAATGGTACAGAGGTTTTATAATTATTCAAAACAAAAACAAAAAACTCACAGTAATTAACGATGTAGAACTTGAAGATTATCTGAAAGGCGTTGTCCCTTCAGAAATGCCTTCCGGCTGGGAGCTTGAAGCCTTGAAAGCACAGGCCATTGCCGCAAGAAGTTATGCTCTGGCAAACCTCGGCAAGCGTGCGTCTTTAGGTTATGACCTGAAGGACACGCCTGAAGACCAGGCTTACGGCGGAGCGTCTGCCGAAACCGTTAAAACCAACGAAGCTGTCGACAGCACATGCGGACTTGTTTTAACATATAATACAAAAGTTGTTCCTGCTTATTATTCAGCCTCTGCCGGCGGGAAAACCATTAATGCCTCAGCGGTTTGGGGAAACGACCTTCCGTTTATCCGTTCTGTTCCCTCCTATGACGACAATGTGAAAAAGAACGGGCATGGCGTCGGAATGTCGCAGCATGGCGCTAATAATCTTGCTAAACAAGGCTATAATGCTTATCAAATTCTCAGCTATTTCTTCCAAAACGTAAAATTTGCTAAAGTTAATGAGAATTCTCTTAATTAGCTGAAATTCATACAGGACAAGTTTTTGGGGCGGTTTATGCTCCTGAAGTTCCCGATATGTTTAAAATTTTAGCTGAAATTTTTCCAAAACCCCTTGTCAAATCCGTATAACGTGTTATAATAACTTTGTCGATAGAAATGCATGCGGAAGAGAGAAGGTTTCTGCTAAACCGTAAGCTAAAGGTAAGAAGGAGGTTCGTAATGAACAAAGAAGAATTAGTAAAAGAAGTGTCTAAAAAAGCTAAAGTTTCACAAAAAGCTACAGGCGATGTTATCGCTGCAATTTTAGAAACAATTGAAAAAACAGTTTCAAAAGGTAAAAAAGTTACATTGGTAGGATTCGGAACTTTCGAACCGAGAAAAAGAGCTGCCAGAGCTGGCAGAAATCCGCAAACCGGTGCAGTATTGAAAATCGCTGCTAAAACAGTTCCTGCTTTCACTGCCGGTAAAAAATTCAGAGAAATTGTTAAATAGTTTCTAAAAATAAATAAAATTAAAAGGGTCTGTCTTTGACAGGCTCTTTTATTTTGGAAAAGCTGTATTTTAAATTTATTTATATTTCGCAATTAATAAAAGTGCGGTATTGAAGCGCCTGCATAAGATGCGATTGTTTAATTTCAGCGGAGCATTCCAAATCCGCAATGGTGCGGGCAAGCTTTAAAACCCGGTCATAACGCCTTCCTGAAAGCTGGTATTTTACAATTGCGGTTTTGAAAATTTCTTCGGTGGCTTTATCAATTTTACAATATTTTTTAATTAATTTCGGCGTAAGTTCGGAGTTTGTTAAAATTCCGTCCTGTGCGTATCTTTCGGCCTGAATTTTTCTTGCCGCAACAACCCTTTTTCTGATATCTGCCGAAGTTTCTTCTTTTGCCGTTGAATGCAGCAGTTCTTCTGATGTCAAGCGAGGAACTTCAATTTGTAAATCAATTCTGTCTAAAAGCGGACCGGAAAGTCTTGCAAGATATCTTGAAATTTGGAATTCCGAACAGGTGCATTGTTTTTCTTTATCGCCCAAATATCCGCAGGGACAGGGGTTCATCGCCGCAAGAAGCATAAACTTTGCAGGATAAGTGACAGAATGGCTTGTTCTGGAAATAACAACTTTTGCATCCTCAAGCGGCTGGCGCAGAACCTCCAAAACCTGACGCGGAAATTCAACAAGTTCATCCATAAACAAAACTCCGCGGTGCGCAAGCGTAATTTCACCGGGCTTTGGATTGGCTCCGCCCCCGATAATTCCGTTTGCAGAAGCCGTGTGATGAACTGAGCGAAACGGGCGTTTTGTCATCAATGGTTCATTTGAAGACAAAAGTCCGGAAATGCTGTAGATTTTTGTAAGTTCAAGCGCCTCGCTCATTTCAAGAGGCGGGAGAATTGAGGCGAAACATTTTGCCATTAAGGTTTTGCCTGAGCCGGGAGGGCCTGACATCAAAAGATTATGAGCGCCGGCTGCCGCAATTTCAAGTGCTTTTTTAGCTTTTTTCTGGCCTTTCACGTCTTTAAAGTCGTAAATATATTCTTCCTCTTTGAGATGGGTCAAATACGAGTTAATGTCAGATTTTACAAGTTTTAAAGGTTCTTCAATGAAGTGGTTAACTACCTCTGCAAGATTAGCCGCCCCGTAAACATTAATTCCTTCAACAAGCGCGGCTTCGGCAGCATTAATTTTTGGCACAACAACATTTTTTATCCCGAAGCTTTTCAACCCCAGCACAAGCGGCAAAACACCGTTTACCCTTCGAAGTTCCCCGTCAAGAGAAAGCTCGCCGATAAAAGCATAATCAGTTATTTTTTCAGTATCAATCGCGCCTTCTTCTGTTAATATTCCAACTGCTATCGGCAAATCATAATTTGTTCCGACTTTTTTCAAATCCGCCGGTGCAAGGTTTATAATGACCTTTTTGGCCGGAAAAGTATATCCGCTGTTTTTTACGGCCGAACGAACCCTGTCGCGTGCTTCATTAATCGCTGCGTCCGGAAGTCCGACAATTGAGATTCCCGGCAAAGAATTCAAAACATCAATTTCAACTGTAATTTTGTATGCTTCCAGCCCGATAACAGTTGCGGTTGTAACTTTGTTTACCATAAGTCAATTATACACAAAAATGTTTTTTTGCTAAAATAATAATGTTATGAAAAATGATTTTAAAAATATTCTTGCAATAAATTTTGGCGGAATCGGTGATGAAATATTTTTCTTGCCAACGCTTATTTCATTAAAAAAAGAGTTTCCAAATTCCAAAATTACTCTTGCTCTTGAGCCGAGAAGCAAATCTGTGAAAGACTTGACTGATGTTATAGACGATTTGTTTTTGATTGATATTAAAGGCAAAAACAAATACTTTGAACTTTTAAAACTCGTTCATCTGGCGCGCAAAGGTAAGTTTGACCTTGTGATTTCATCAGGCGGAAATAAATTCATAAGCATTTTGCTTTTTATGATGGGAATTAAAGAGCGTTACGGCTATGACACAGGGAATTTGAGCCGAAAACTTTTGACAAAAGCAATCCCGCTTAATAAAAACCAGTATGCTTGTGATATGTATCACGATTTGGTGTCTGAAATAACCGAAATTAAAACAGCGCTGCCTGAAATTAATGTCAGTCCTCAGGAGAAAATCCCGAATTCTGTTTTAATCCACCCGGGCGTGAGCAAAATGAGCGTTCAAAAGGGTATGATTAAAACGATTTCTGCAAAGGTTTGGGCTGAAACAATTGATTTGCTTCTTGAGCGCGGCAAGCACGTTATGCTTGCAGGCGGGCCGGATGATGATGAAGTTATTAAAGAGATTAGAACAAAGATTAAGCGTTCTGACGTCATTGCGAGCGGCTGCGAAGCAATCCAGCCAATTAATTTTTCTGATTTTTACGGGCAAACCAAAAGCCTGAAAGACCTTGCTATTTTAATCGGCAAAGCTGAAACTTTTATCTGTTCTGATTCGGCGCCTTTGCATGTTGCAGTTGCGATGAAGACAAAAACTTATGTAATTTTCGGGCCGACTGACGACAAAAAACTCATTCCGCAATCAGAACTTGTAACAGCAATCAAGGCAAATGACAAATGCCCGATAAAACCATGTCTTTGGGAGCATCGTCAGACAACCTGCGAAAACCTTGACTGTCTTAAAATTTCAGCAGACGATATTGTTGCCAGAGTTATTTAGGAAGATTTTTAAAATAGTCTTTATCTGTCAGTGCTTTGTAAGTGCAGCCTGCACCATTTAAATTGTTTGCAAAGGTCGGTGAACAGTATAAAGAGTCTTTGTTATAATATTTTGAACCCTCAACACCCATTGGAATCAGTTTTCCCTTATTGTCGATTTCAAACATGAAAAGGTCATGTCCAAGGCGATTTGGATTTTTGTTGTAACCGTTTACATCTACTGAGATGTATAGCGGGTTGTTTGGCCCGTAATTTTCTACAAGAATAAGGCTGCCGTCATTAAGTACAAACTGCCCATCGTCAAACAGTGCTAAGTTAATATTATTACTTGCTATATAATTTTTGTAAGTTGTATCGTCTTCGCTTGAATCTTGATAATGTTTAATACAGGAGTTGTTTGTGATATTCGCAGCTGAACCCGAACCTTCATACCCCCAACCGCAATCTTGAGCAGTTTTTAGATATTCAAGAAGTATTTGTTTGAGTTTGCGGTAACCAATATTTTGGGAAGTTATGCGTTCACCTGTTTCAGCCTGGTACATGTCAAGCGCTTGACTTATAACAGAATATGAGCGTTTTAAGCCTGCTTCAAGCTGTTTATTACGGCTGTTGTTTATTACAGCCGGCAAAGTCATGGCGGCAACAATCCCAATTACACCTAAAGTTATAAGGACTTCAGCCATTGTAAAACCATATACAAATTTGAACATATTCTCCCTCTTTCTAATAGTTATTAACTATTAATTACATGATAATAACTATTAGAAACGAATTTGTCAATAGTATATACTTACCATTAATATGGAAAAAAATATTGAACTTGAAAAAAGATTTGGTGCAAAACTTGCCTATGTACGCAAGGCAAGGAAGCTTTCTCAAATGAAACTGGCCGAAATTGTTAATATGAATTTTAATTATATCGGACAAATTGAGCGCGGAGAAGCCAATGTTACTATTAAAACAATGAAAGTTCTTGCAGATGCTCTCGATGTTGAAGTTAAAACTTTATTTGACTTTTCATTTTAATAATTCTTGCAAATGTACATTTTTGTATTATTTTAGTCTAGTACCCCAAAACGAAAGGAAAATATTATGCAAACCCCAGTTGTTAATCAAATTGGAACATCGTCTTTTACAGCTTATAAACCTGGTTTTGATATGCCAAGGAAAATGTATGCTGAAATTCTTGAAACTCCTGCAGTAAAAAAGTTCGGGAAGGAGTATAATGCAACATTAAATAAAGTAACTTTTTTCAGTAGAGAAAATGAGACCATAGAAAAATTAGCGTTGCATGTTGATGAAATTAAGCCTAAAAATTTTTTTATTAAAGTAAGAGACTTCTTCGCTAACAAAAAGTATGATACTGTTCAGCTTAGAACAAATGCTGTAAATGATGATGAATTTGTTAAAGAAATCGCAAAGGCTGCACCTGACACTTTGTCAAAACTTCAAACTATAAAATTTTAAAAAAATAAGCCTTCTATTGAAGGCTTATTTTTTTTTAAATTCCTACACTTAAACCTGCGCAAAGGTTTATGCCCTGTCCTGTTATGCCCTTTGCGTCCTCTGAAATTAAGTATTTAACAAGCTTTGCGACTTCCTGAGGTTCTACAAAACGTCTTTGCGGAATGCATTCGACAATCTCTTCCTTTGAAAATTCACTCTCTTCAATCGAATTCATCCCTAATTCGGTATCAACCCAGCCAGGGTTGATTGTGTTGACCGTAATATTAAATTCTGCAAGCTCAAGCGCCAGCGCTTTTGTCAAACCAATTAGTCCGGCTTTTGATGAGGAATAAAGGCTTGCGTTAGCCTCGCCCATAACTCCAGAAATCGAACCGACGTTAACAATCCGTCCGAATTTTTCAGTCTTCATGCGCCCGACAGCACGCGAAATCAAATACGCAGGTGCAATTAGGTTGGTTTTATGAATTCTTTCAATTTCTTCGGGTGTCATCTTATCAATGGCGCCGTAAATGTACTCGCCGGCGTTGTTTACAAGAACATCAATCTCATTTTTTTCAATAAAATCTCCCAAAACCCCGGGATTTTTTGAAAGGTCGCAAACGCAGTAATCTTTTGCCCCGATTGATTTTAAGGCATCGGCATTTCTTGCTGAAACATATAGTTTGCCGCAAGACTTAAGTTCTTCCGCAATTGCGCGTCCTATTCCTTTTGAGGCTCCGGTAACAAGAATGTTCAAAGTTTCACCCTTTCTGAAATAATTTTCTGTACAATATATGATGCCATAAAAATTCCCGCGCAGCTTGCAACAAACGGGGTTGATGCCGGTGTAATTTTTGTAAATTCTAGTTTTTCGCCTGATTTTGTCTCAATCTGTTCTTTTGAAGAAATTTTTTCGCGGCAAAAAGGTTTTTCACGGCTTGCGACTACCGTAATTCCGTTTTCAATCCCGAGTTTTTTGAGCTGGTAAATGCAGTTTGAAACAAACGGTGCGTTTTTGTTTTCGATTTCTGAAATATCTGAAATATAAAGCTTTGTCGGGTCAATTCTGTTTCCGGCGCCCATGGAACTTATGACAGAAATACCTTTTTTTACGCAGGTTTCAAGCAATGTTATTTTTGACCGGAGCGTGTCAATCGCGTCTGCCGTGAAATCGATTTTGCCCTCAAAAATCTCATCTGCACCTGTATAAAAATCATCAACCGCATTCAATTTTATATCAGGGTTAATATCTTTCAGGCGGTTCTCGAAAAGTTTTGCCTTGTTTTGACCGACTGTCGAATGCAGTGCAACAATCTGACGGTTAATATTTGAAATTGAAACTTTATCAAAGTCAATAATTGTCAGTCTGCCAATGCCGGCTCTTGCAAGACTTTCCGCACAAAAACCGCCCACGCCGCCAAGTCCGAAGACTGCAACGTGTGCGTTTTTTAAAATATTTTGTGCATCAATTCCCCAAAAAAGTTCGTTTCTGGAGAACAACTCAGCTTCACTCATAAAACGCTTCCGTGAGGTTACTTAATGATGCCGTAGCCGAGCAAAAATGTGCAGAGAATAAATATTCCGGCAATAATTCCGGTAACTTTGTTCAATCCTTTTTCAGCGCTTTTCTGTGAACTGAAAATTTGTGATGCTCCGCCCATTCCCGCAATGCCATCGCCTTTTGGGGAGTGAAGCAGGATTAAAACTACTAAAAGCAATGCTGATATGATTTGGATAGTCCAAATAAATGTAACCATTTTTATTTTTTCTCCTTTTTATTTGAAATAAAATGCGCACGTTTTGAATTTAGTTTAATATTTTCAAACGTGTATAAACGGGCGGGCCTTTTTGAAGATGATTTTGTGTATTCACCAAGTTCAATAAGACCGTCTGTGCAGAGCGCCTTTTTGCGGAAATTACGTTTATCAAGTTTTTTATCCATAATAAGCTCATAAGCTTTCTGCATTTCCGTCAGGGTAAATTTTTCGTTTAATAACTGATAAGCAACCGGACAAATTTCTAATCTTTCGCGGGTACGTTTTAGAGAATATTCAATAATTTCTTTGTGGTCGAAAGCAAGTGGCGGCAAGTCTGAAACTTTGTGCCAGCCGAGTTCCGGAGTTGAAACAATCTGGATATCTTCTGACCTTACAAGTGCAAAATAAGCACAGGTGATAACGCGTGCGTTCGGGTGGCGGAGCGGGTCGCCAAATGTATAAAGCTGCTCAAGATAGATGTTATCTACATTTGTACGCTCTTTCAATACTCGAAGCGCTGCCTGATCAAGGTTTTCAGATAATCTTACGTATCCTCCGGGGATTGCCCATTTGTCTTTAAAAGGTTCATTTGTTCTTTTTACAAGCAAAACCTGTAAAGAACCGTTTTTAATTGTCAGAATTACTACGTCGACTGTAATCTCGTGTGTCTTTGTCTCATTTAGCATAATTATTTTTACCCTAATTGCCATAATACAATAAACAAAAATTTTTACATAAATTAATAATATAATTATTAATATTTTTTTACAAAGCCGGCAGAAAAGTAAATTTTTTTCTGTAAATATACTTTATATAATTATAACGGGGAAATTTGGGGAATTATGTCGTATCATTTCATAGGATTTAATACTAATTATATGTTCGGGTTCGGCGGATGCTGCAATAGATTTATGCCTTTTGTTCCGTACAGTTTTAATTATTTTTATAATCCTTTTGCAGTTTTCAATACGGCTATGCAGATAATGAGCAATGGTTTTGAGTCTGTTTTCAAAACGCCTCAGCCAATGTTTACTCAAACTTTCACGCCAATTATCATGCCGTCTTGGAACAACAACAATTCAAATCTTCAAAATTATAACAGTCTTTATGACGGGGTTGGTTTTTATACTCCGAAAGCATATTCGATTGCAAATCCAGGAGTTTATGCAATACCTCAGATTACAGAAACTCCAAGATTTGACGATTTAAAAGACCTGACATACGGTTCGGGAATTGGTAATTCTTATTCTTTTTCGTCTTCAAAAGTTCCAGGCAGCACTTATAAACCTTCTTATACAACTTTGAGTGCGAATTATTTAAACAAAGATTTTCTGGCAAAAGTTAAGCAGGTTGCAAAGAATATCAATTGTGATTATCAGGATTTGCTTGCAGTGATGAATTCAGAATCAGGTTTGCAGCCGAACAAGTGGAATAGCTCAAAATCTGCTGTAGGACTTATTCAGTTTACAGACCCTGCTCTTGCTGATTTAAAAAGGGTTTACGGAATAAATCTGACAAAAGAACAGGTATCTAAAATGTCTGCTATTGAACAGCTTGATTTAGCGGAAAAGTTTTACAAAATTACAACACAAAAATTCGGCGGTAAAAAATTAAGCGCCGCTGATTTGTATGCTTCAACATATCTTCCTTGCAGAGCGACAAATGAGGTTTTATGCCGTAAAGGCGAAAGAAATTCCGATGGAAGTCTAAAAAGTTATTATGAAAGCAACACCGGACTTGATGTAAATGGTGACGGGATGATTACAAAAGAAGATTTGGCCAAACGCCTTGCTAAAAAACGTGTGAATTTGGATACTTTTGCGTAGTTGGAGGTTAAGACGATAAGATGTTAAGATGTTAAGACGATAAGTTCATTATGCAAAAGAGTTTATTCTAATTCCAAATAGAAACAGTAGGAATAGCTTGTATTATTCTGCAATTGCATTCTTATTAACAGGCTTTTCACGCGTTCAACTTTTCACCCAATCACCGTATCGAACTTAACGTTTTAATATCTTATCGTCATTCCACTAAAAATATTACATTTCGAAATAAATCATTGCAGAGAAAAATTTTTTCGTGTATTGTCATGGAATAATAATTGATATTGTGTTTTATAATTTAATTATTAGAAGCCGTAAAAATTGTGAAGCGGCAGCCGGATTACGGAAGGAATAGTATGGAAAAGGGATATATTGAAAACGGGTTTATCGTTGACTTAAGCAACGCTCACAAAACTTCGGAAATTATCTACGAATTGAGCAGAATTCTTGATTTGCCTGAAGCAAAAGAAAAAAAAGTCTGCATAAAATTCGGCGCAGTTAATCTTAACCAGTCGCAGCTTATCAGCGTTAAAGCTTTGATAGAATCAATGGACAGCGAGTTGGAATTTATTTCAACTGTTTGTGAAGAAACCAGAATTGCAGCAGAAAGTTTAGGCATCAAGGTTTCCGAACTCGAAAATAAAGTCGAAGCTCCCGAATTCAAAGAGGAAACCTCCGAAGAAAAAGAAGAAAACGAAACTCCTGTAAATCTGGAACTTGAAAATGCTCTGGATAAAATTTTCGGTGAAGGTGATTTCGAAGAAAGATTTCCGGAAGAAGAAGTTTCAGAAGAAGTTCGCTCCGAAGAAAAAATTTCTACAGATGAATTCGCCGACGAAGCTGAAGACGATGAAACAATCGCAGAAATAAAAAAACATATGAAAGAAGCAGAAAAGCTTCCGACATTATATGTTCAGCGGACTTTGCGTTCAGGCCAGAGCCTTAAATCTGACGGAAACATCGTAATAATCGGTGACGTTAATCCCGGAGCTGAAATTATTGCAAAAGGCGATATTACAGTTTGGGGTGTTTTAGGCGGGATTGCCCACGCCGGTTCTGACGGAAATAATTACTCAAGAATCCGCGCCCTCAAACTTCACGCAATTCAATTAAGAATAGGCGATATTTTTGCAAGACGCCCCGATACGGTTAATATCCCGTATGTCCAGAAAACTGATTTATTTACTCCGGAAGAAGCCAGAGTAAGCAGAAAACACATAGTTATCTACAAGGTACGAGAAGCATAATTTTTATAATAATAATTTAAAAGGAGAAATAATGAGCGGTCGAGTTATAGTAATCACTTCCGGAAAGGGCGGAGTCGGTAAAACTACCACTAACGCCAACATCGGAACAGCACTCGCAAGAGCCGGAAAAAAAGTTGTAATGATAGATACCGACTTGGGTTTAAGAAACTTAGACCTTTTGCTCGGTCTTGAAAACAGAATTGTTTATACAATTGTGGACGTTGTCGAAGAACGCTGCAAATTAAAACAAGCTCTTGTAAAAGATAAGAAAAATCCAAATCTTTGCCTCCTTGCTGCAGCGCAAACAAGAGATAAAACAGCTGTAACAGAAGAACAATTGAAAAAGATTTGCGAAGAACTTCAAAAAGACTTTGATTTCATTCTGGTTGACTGTCCAGCAGGTATTGAACAAGGTTTCCAAAATGCCGTTGCCGGCGCCTCGGAAGCAATTGTTGTCACAACGCCTGAAATGTCAGCCGTCAGAGATGCCGACAGAATTATCGGACTTTTAGAGGCAAAAGAAGAAATTAAATCATACAAACTGCTTTTAAACAGAGTTCGCCCGAACCTTATCAAGTCAAATGATATGATGAGTGTAGAAGACGTTGTTGAAATACTTTCAGCCGATTTAATCGGTATAATTCCGGAAGATACAGGAATTATAACTTCTACAAACAAAGGCGACCCGATAGTTAATGACGAAAATTCTCTTGCAGGAAAAGCCTACAACAATGTGGCAAAAAGAATTATCGGCGAAGACGTTCCCTTCCTGAATCTCGAAGAAGACAACGGTGTTCTGGCAAAAGTTAAAAAATTCTTTTCCAAAATGATTGGAAAGGAGAAGTAAGATGAAAGATATTTTCTCAGATTTATTTAATAAAGTTTTCGGCTTTTTCCGCCAGACAGAACAAAAGGAAGAAAATGCAAAAGACACGGCAGTAAACCGTCTTCGTGTAGTTTTAATGCAGGACAGAACAAATCTTACGCCTGAACTTCTGGAAAAAATGCGCGGCGAATTGATTGAACTTCTTTCAAAATATGTTGAAATGGATAAAGATGCTCTTGAACTTAATTTCGAACAGGAAGGAAATCAAATGGCATTAATGCTTTCTATTCCGGTTTTGCGGGCAAAAGATGAAGAAGAAATCGAAGCTGCCGAAGAAGAAGCAGAAGCAGAAACTTCTGAAAAAAATGAAGATGAAAGCGAAACTTCAGATGATACAGAAGAAGAATGTTCTGAAATTGCAGAAGATGAAACCTCTTTAGAGGAAGAAATTTCCGAAGAAACTCAAACAGAAGAATCTAATACCAACACAAAACACAGTAAATCAAAATAATCCTCTGAATTAATTCAGAGTTGAAAGAGAGAGAATTAAGCGCCGCAGTAATGCGGCATTTTTTTATGTAACGTTTTATTACAAAATATGTAACAAAAACTAAACAATCCGACAAAATCTATGTTGACAGGCATTCATGTTTGTAATACCATCAATATGCTTGAAGTATAGTAAATTTTTACAAATACCCGAAATTATTTACAAATAGCAATTCAGGCAAAAGTAAGGCGCAGTAGAGGTTTCGCCTGAAATAAGACCTCAAAAGTGTATTTATACAAAAAGAAAAGGAATAAATATGGCAAGCACAAAAAGACAAAGAATCAGAGTTTGTTTAAAAGCATACGATCACAAACTTATTGACGTATCTTCAGACAAAATCGTAGAAACTGCAAAAAGAACAGATGCAAAAGTTGCAGGCCCGATTCCTTTACCGACAAAAAGACGTATATATTGCGTTCTTCGTTCACCGCACGTTGACAAGAAATCTCGTGAACACTTTGAGCTTAGAACACACAAACGTATTATCGATATATACGAACCGACTCAACAGACAACTGAAGAGTTAAGTAGATTAGATTTGCCGGCAGGCGTTGACATTGAAGTAAAACTTTAATTGAAACAAAAGCCAAACTGAAAATTAAATAAGCATTATGCATATATAATGTGATCTACTACCCGCCCAAAGGTTTAACCTTTCGGCGCGGAGGGTGAAAGTCCCGAAGGTAAAGTACAAAGGCAGCAAGTAGCGCTCGCAAGTGAAAATGCAAACCCGAAACGGGGCGGAATACGTCCGCACCAAGTAAGGCGAGCTAGAAAGGTAAAATATGACACTAGGTGTAATAGGTAAAAAACTTGGAATGACACAAATTTTTGACGAACAAGGATTAGCAATCCCCGTTACTGTTATCAAAGTTGACGATATCGTCGTTACACAGGTTAAAACAGTTGAAACAGACGGCTATAATGCAATCCAGGTCGGAACAATTGCAGCAAAAGAAAAACACTTAACAAAAGCACAATTGGGTCATTTCAAAAAGAATAACTTAGAAAACTTCAGACACTTACAAGAATTCAGAGTTGACAACCCGTCAGACTACAAAGTAGGTGACAAAATCGAACTTTCAATCCTTAACAACGTTGAAAAAGTAGATGTTACTGGAAAATCAATCGGTAAAGGTTTCCAGGGTACAGTAAAACGCTGGAACTTCGGCAGAGGACCAATGGGTCACGGTTCTAAAAATCACAGAGAACCTGGTTCAATCGGTGCAGGTACAACTCCTTCACGTGTTATCAAAGGCAAAAGAATGGCAGGTAACATGGGCAACGAAAGAGTTACTATTACAAAATTAAAATTAGTTAAAGTAGATGCTGAAAAAAATCTTGTATTAGTAAAAGGTTCAGTACCCGGCTGCGAAGGCAGATTGGTAACAATTGTTCCGACAAGAACTAAGTGGAACTAGGATTTTGCGTAGGGCGCCGCGTGAGCGATAGCGAACCCAGCCCGAAGTAGCTCGGAGCAAATGAGCGAAATTTTATATTAAATAAAATGAAGCGAATGGCTGCGGAGCGTGAAGCAATAATCATATACAACTACAAATCCAAACGACAAGGAAAAGTCTAAACCGGTCGGTCTTGCCAAATAAAATCGAATTTCGAAAAGCGGTAAGCGATCTTAAACGAGATAATAATTAATATAAAGGAAAAACAAAATGTCAAAAGAAATATTAAGTACAAACGGAGAAAAATTAGGTGAAATTAACTTGAATGCAGAAGTTTTCGGCGTAGAACCGAACCTGCACGTTATGCACCTTGCTTTAAGAAGACAATTAAATAATGCACGCCAGGGTTCAGCTTGCGCAAAAACAAGAGCTGAAGTTTCAGGCGGCGGTAAAAAACCCTGGAAACAAAAAGGTACAGGCCGCGCTCGTGCAGGTTCTTTGCGTTCACCATTGTTTGCAGGCGGCGGCGTAATCTTTGGACCAAAACCAAGAAGCTACGCTTTCAATATGCCTCAAAAAGCAAGAAAATTGGCTTTGAAATCTGCATTGTCTGCAAGACAAGACCAATTAATTGTTGTAAAAGACTTCTCAACAATCGCTGAGCCGAAAACAAAATTGATGGTAAGTGCATTAAAATCTTTGAACGTTTCAGGAAAAGTTTTAATCGTAGCTGATACAAAAGCTGCAGAAAATAAATTCCTTGAACTTTCTGCAAGAAATATTCCGAGCGTAAAAATGATTTTACCGTCAAACTTGAATGTAAAAGACTTGTTGGAAGCTGACTTCGTTGTATTAACAGAAGCATCAGTAAAAGATATCACTGAAAGATTAAGCTAATTAAAAGTGTAAAACCAAGGAAAAGAAAAGGAAATTTATAATGAAAGAAACATCAAATACAGAAAAATTATACGGCATTATTAAAAAGCCTTTAATTACTGAAAAATCAGTAGGTGCAACAACTCTTGGACAATACACTTTTGAAGTTGTAAAAAACGCTACAAAAATTGAAATTGCACAAGCAGTTGAATTAGCTTTTCCGGGCAGAAAAGTTAAAAAAGTAAGAACAGTTTACATGCCATCTCACGAAAAAAGAATGGGATACAAATTCGGCAGAACTGATTCCTCTAAAAAAGCCATCGTAACGATCGAAGGCGAACCGATTGAAGAATTAATCGGAGCGTAACAAACCCTAACACAGGGTGACGGTTTTGTATACCGGCTTGCGTTTGCAAGAGAAGACTGCAAAACCAAAACGGGGCGTCTGGCACAAGTCCCAAATGTAATACAAAAAGCCAAAGGAGAAAAACAAAATGGCAATCAGAAAAATAAACCCGACATCTCCGGGACAAAGAGGTATGACAAAGAGTGATTACCAGGAAATCACAACTTCAACCCCTGAAAAATCACTTCTTAAATCATTGAAGAAAACTGCCGGCAGAAACAATACCGGTAGAATTACATGCCGTCATAAAGGCGGCGGTGTAAAAAGAACTTACCGCGTAATCGATTTTAAACGTGAAAAATTCGGAATTCCAGCAACAGTAAAAACTATTGAATACGATCCGAACAGAAACGTAAGAATTTCATTATTATATTATGCTGACGGTGAAAAAAGATATATCTTGACCCCCGAAGGCTTAAACGTAGGCGATGTAGTTGTTTCAGGGCCTGAAGCTCCTGTACAAAACGGTAATGCGCTTCCGTTAGAATTAATTCCGTTAGGTACAATCGTTCACAATATCGAATTGAACCCTGGTCGTGGCGGAGTTATGGTTAGATCAGCAGGTAATGCCGCTCAGGTAATGGCTAAAGAAGGCAATTACGTAACAATCAAACTTCCATCATCAGAAATGAGAATGGTAAGAAAAGAATGTATGGCAACCATCGGAACCTTAGGCAACTCAGAATTCAAAAACATTTCTTTAGGTAAAGCCGGAAGAAAACGTTATATGGGTATCAGACCTACAGTCCGCGGTGTTACAATGAACCCTTGCGATCACCCTCACGGTGGTGGTGAAGGTAAAACAGGTCCCGGCGGACACCCGAAAACACCTTGGGGTAAACCGGCTCTCGGACAGAAAACCCGCAAAAAAGGCAAAGCTTCTGATAAACTAATCGTTAGAAGAAGAAAGAAATAAGGGTTTGGGCAGGCGCAAACAGCGCACTTAAGAGTGAAAAACTTTGAAATAAAAAGTTTTGAACCGCCAATAATCCAGGATAAAAACAAAAATTCAACCAAAAATAATAAAAGGAGAAATTAATGGCACGTTCATTAAAAAAAGGTCCATACGTAGAAGAAGCTCTACAAAAAAGAATCGAAAAAATGAATGCAAATTCAGAACATAAAGTAATTAAAACCTGGTCAAGAGCATCAATGATAGTACCTGATATGTTAGGTCACACAATTGCTGTTCACAATGGTAAAACTCATGTTCCGGTATACGTAACAGAGCAAATGATTGGACACAAATTAGGTGAATTCGCACCGACAAGAATGTTCAAAGGACACGCAGGTTCCGACAAAACTGCAAAAAGAAAATAACGCGAGCTGAAGGGATTTCTCTAAAGCCAACGAGTTAGATAAAAACTATAAGGAAAGTAAAAATGGAAGCTAAAGCAAAACAAACAGATATAAAAATGACAGCAAGAAAACTTCGCCGGGTAATCAACGAAGTTCGCGGAAAATCTGTCAAAGAAGCTCAAGATATGTTACGTTTTATGCCTTATTTTGCAGCAAGAGTTGTTGAAAAGAACTTAAAAGCTGCAGTAGCTAACGCTCAGGAAAAATACGGCGTAGGCGCTGAATCTTTGAAGATTTCCGAAATCTTTGCAGACGAAAGCGTTACATACAAAAGAGCACGTACAAGAGCTCAAGGCCGTATGTACAGCAGACTAAAACGTACATCTCACTTAACTCTTAAAGTAAGTGATATCGTTAAAAAGTAGCGCGAAGCAGAAGTCAATCTGACGCCTTGTGCGAAGGGTTGACGATAAGCGGGCGTATAAAAACAAAGGTAAAGTACAAAACAAAAGGTATAAAAAATGGGACAAAAAACACATCCAACCGGATTTAGAGTAGGCATTATTCAGCCTTGGGCAAGCACTTGGTATGCTAAGTTCAAAGAATATCGCCAACTCGTAAAAGAAGACGATAAAATCAGAAAATTCGTCAAGAAAAAATTATACACAGCTGGTGTATCAAAAATTAAAATCGCAAGAAAAGCTCAAAATATTACAATCACTCTTGTAACAGCAAAACCTGGTATCGTAGTAGGCAGAGGCGGACAAGGTATTGAAGAGCTTAAAAACGAAGTAACAAAATACATTGGCAAACCCGTAATAATTAACGTAGTAGAAGTTGCAAGAATTGACGCAGACGCTCAATTAGTAGCAGAACAAATCGCTCAACAGCTCGAAAAACGTGTAGCATTCAGACGTGCAATGAAGCAGGCAATGCAGCGTACAATGAGAGCCGGCGCTCAAGGTATCAAAGTTATGGTATCAGGACGTTTGGGCGGTGCTGAAATTGCCCGTTCAGAATGGGCTAAAGAAGGCAGAATTCCTCTTCAAACTTTACGTGCTGACGTTGACTACGGTTTCACAGAAGCTGATACAATTATGGGTAAAATCGGTGTTAAAGTTTGGATTTTCAAAGGCGTGTTAATGCCAGGTGAAAAAGCAGACCAAAACATCAAAGCTAAAAACGACAAAGGCGGTTCAGACAAAGGTATGAGACGTCCGAGACGTAACAACAGAGCTGCAGCAACTGAAAACGCAGCAGAATAAGTCAAAAGGTATATAAAAAACAATAGGAGCAAATATAATGTTACAGCCTAAAAAAACTAAATACCGCAAAATGATGAAAGGCAGAATGAAAGGTACCGAAACCAGAGGTACACAACTTGAATTCGGCGGTTATGCATTGCAAGCTGTAGAACCCGGTTGGATTACCAGCCGTCAGATAGAAGCAGCTCGTCGTGCTATGACTCGTGAAATCAAACGCGGTGGTAATGTTTGGATTAAAATCTTCCCGGATAAACCGATTACGGCAAAACCGGCTGAAACCCGTATGGGTTCAGGAAAAGGTAACCTTGAATACTGGGTTGCTGTTGTTAAACCGAACAGAATTCTTTTCGAACTTGATTACTTTGACAGAAACATTGCAGTTCATGCTCTTGAACTCGCAGCTCAAAAACTTCCAATCAAAGTAAAAGTTGTAGAAAAAGCTAAAGCGTAAGCGGTGAAATGCCGGATTAAAACGGCTCCGTTTATCGCTAAGACTGGATTAACGAAATAAATAAAAGGAAAATAAACAATGAAATTAGATGAAATGCGCGAAAAAACAGTAGATGAGCTGCAAAGTGCAATAGTTGATTGGAAGAAAGATTTGTTTAACTACAAACTTCAACTCTCAACTCACAAATTAGAAAATACAGCGTTAATTTCTAAAACAAAAAAACTTATAGCTCAAGCAAAAACTGTAATTAGAGAAAAAGAGGTACAAAATGCCTAAGAAAGAAAAACAAGGAATCGTAATCAGTAATAAAATGGATAAAACCGTAGTTGTAAAAGTTGCAGACTATGAGCCGCATCCAAAATACAAAAAGATTATAGAATCAAACAAACACTACAAAGCTCATGACGAAAACAATATTTGTTCAGAAGGCGATAAAGTTAGAATTATTGAATCAAAACCGAAATCTGCCGACAAACGCTGGACAGTTGTTGAAGTTGTAGAAAAAGTAAGATAGTGAATTAAAAGGCAGCATTACCATAGAGTAATGAGAGGCCAATGTAGTAAACATACTATAAAAGAAAAAGGAAACTAAAATGATACAACAAGAAACAAGATTAGAAGTAGCAGATAACACAGGTGCAAAACAACTGTTATGTATTCGTGTTTTAGGCAGCTCTAACAAAAAATTTGCGGCAGTAGGCGACAGAATCGTTTGCTCTGTAAAATCAGCAGCACCTAACCAAACCGTAAAATCTGGTGAAGTTGTTACAGCTGTTGTCGTTAGAACAAAAGCTGACATAAAACGTGAAGACGGTTCAGTTATCAGATTTGACGAAAACGCAGCCGTAATCATTAACAAAGACGGCAACCCGCGCGGTACACGTGTTTTCGGACCTGTTGCTCGTGAACTGAGAGACAAAGGATTCATGAAAATTGTATCTTTGGCTCCGGAAGTAATTTAGCGGATTTTTGAAATAGTGAAAATTCACAAAATTCAAAACCTCCAATAGAAACTAAAAAAGGAAACAGAAAAATGGCAGACAAAAATAAAAAAGATTTGCATGTAAAAAACGGTGACAGAGTAATCGTTCTTTCAGGCAAAGACAAAGGAAAAATCGGCAATATTAAAAAAGCTGATCCTTCAAAGTCAAAAGTGACAGTTGAAGGCGCAAACATGGTGACAAAAGCCCAAAAACCCCAGCCGATGGCAGGAATTCAGGGCGGCCTTATTAAACTTGAAGCTCCGATGGATGCATCAAATGTAATGGTTGTATGTCCCGCTTGCGAAAAACCGACAAGGATCAAACACGAAGTAGTTGAAGGCAAAAAAGTCCGTGTTTGTAAAAAATGTGGTGAACAATTAGACGTTTAATCTTTATGTGCTAAACTAAAGTTGACGTCCAAGAATTAAGGAAAAAACAAATGACAACAACAAAAAACTTAAGAACAAAATACAATGAAGAAGTAAAATCAGCATTGAAAGAAAAGTTTGGATATAAAAATGACCATCAGATTCCGGCTCTTCACAAAATTGTCTTGAACATGGGTGTTGGTGAAGCTTCTCACAACTCAAAAATAGCTGAATCAATTGAAGCTCAGTTGACAAAAATTGCCGGTCAAAAGGCAGTTGTTACAAAAGCTAAAAAATCTATCGCAACTTACAAATTAAGAGAAGGTATGCCGGTAGGTGCAATGGCAACATTACGCGGTGAAAGAATGTATGATTTCTTGCAGAAACTTATCTGCGTTGTATTGCCGAGAATTCGTGACTTCAGAGGTATCAGTGCAAAATCTTTCGATGGCCGCGGTAACTACACTTTAGGCTTGAAAGAACAAGCTTTGTTCCCTGAAATTACATACGAAGAAGTTGATTTGGTAAAAGGTATGAACATATCAATTATCACAACTGCTAACACAGATGACGAAGCAAGAGAATTGTTAAGATTGCTCGGAATGCCTTTCAAAGGTTTGAACAAGTAATCGAAACATAATTAAAAACTTATCGTCTGTATAACAAAGACATAAAGTAAAGAAAATAACTAACAAAGGAGAAATTCATGGCTAAAAAAGCGATGATAAACAAAGAACTTAGACGCGAAGCATTGGCAGCAAAGGGTAAATACCCAGTTGTAAGACTTCACAACAGATGCTCCATCTGCGGCAGACCTCACGGTTACCACAGAGATTTCGGTCTTTGCAGAATTTGTTTAAGAAAAATGGCACACCAGGGTTTGCTTCCGGGTGTTACAAAAGCTAGCTGGTAAGCATAATTAAGTTTAAATAAAAACTTTAAAACCTTGCTAAACTGCTAAAGCTCGTCAAGGCGGCAGCCAAAGCCGAACCGGACAAAAATTGGTAAGTAGCGTCAGAATTATCTGACATAATTAAAAAGGAAAATAAAATGAATACAGATCCTATAGCAGATATGCTAACAAGAATCAGAAATGCTAACATGGTATCTCATGAAAAAGTTGAAATGCCATCTTCAAAATTAAAAGTTGAATTAGCAAAATTGTTAAAAGAAGAAGGATTTATCACAGATTATGAAGTTAAAGAAGTTGGTAAATTCAAAGTTTTAACCGTAATTTTAAAATACGACATGAATAAAAAACCGGTTATTACAAAACTCGAAAGAATTTCAAAACCGGGCTTGAGAAACTACTCAAAAGCAAAAAATCTTCCGAAAGTATTAGGCGGAATGGGAATTGCAATCGTTTCAACAAGCAAAGGTTTGTTAACAGACAGGAAAGCAAGAAAAGAAAACATCGGCGGCGAAGTTCTCTGCTATGTTTACTAATCAAAATATATAAATTAAAAAATCCGTCCTTTAAAAAGGGCGGATTTTTAGTTTGATAAAACTTCACGAATATTAATAACCTGTTTACATTTGAAATTCTCCATGCTAAAGTTATTAAGCGGGTGCAATTGGTAGAAAAGCCCGCAGGCAAAATCTTAGCCGAAATTAAAATGATTTTGCAGGAAGTAGCAATATACCATAAGGAGAAAAACATGTCACGTATTGGTAAAAAACCGATTGAAATTCCGTCAGGTGTAGAAATTACTATTGACGGCCAAACTGTTACAGCAAAAGGACCTCTTGGTACCGAAATCGTTGAAGTTCGTCCCGAAATTGCTGTTAAAATCGAAGATAACCACATTATTTTGTCTAAAGTCGGACAAACAAGAGAAACTGATGCTTTGTTCGGCTTGTCAAGAACTTTAGTTGCAAACGCAGTTCATGGCGTTAAAGAAGGTTTTGAAAAGAAACTTGAAATTCAAGGCGTGGGCTATCGTGCAAATATGGAAGGTAAAAACCTTAACCTTGCATTGGGCTATTCACACCCTGTAGTTGTTGAACCGCCGGAAGGTATCACAATTTCGGTTGAAGCTAACACAAAAATCAGTGTTAAAGGTTCAAATAAACAGAAAGTCGGCGATGTTGCCGCTTTCATACGTTCAAAACGTCCGCCTGAAGTTTACAAAGGCAAGGGTGTAAGATATGAAGGCGAATACATAAGACGTAAAGCTGGTAAAGCTGGTAAGAAATAATCTTAAATCTTAGAGGCTGATATAATGAAAGTATCTTTTTCAGGTATTTATGATGTTCGTTTCCCTTATGGAACAAAAGATGAATTCATAAAGCAAAAAGCTCAGGAAACAAAAGCTTATATGATTGAGCAAGGATATATCAACCCTGGCCACTTTGAGCCGATACATATTGATATAAAAGATTCTTTCAATCTCCAAAAAACAGATAAAAAATTGGCCGATAAAGGTATAAGAATTAGTTCAGGAGTCGATAACCCTTGGATTTTATGCGATATCTTCGAGCATATAGACAAATCTCTGGGACAGCAATATGTCGACAATTCAAAAGTAGAATTAGTATTTGATAAACAAGCATAAAGCCCAAATGAACCCTTGAATCGGTTTCAAGAAGGTTCGGGTAAAAGGAGAAAAGAAAAATGATTAAACAAGAAACAAGAAAACCGAAAATTCAAAAAAGACATCGTACTATCAGACTTAAAGTTTCAGGAACAGCAGAGTTTCCGAGACTTGCAGTTTACAGAAGTACAAAACATATCTATGCCCAGTTAATTGATGATGTAAATCATGTAACTTTAGCATCAGCATCTTCAAATGACAAAGATTTGAAAGAACAGCTTAAACACGGCGGCAACATTGAAGCTGCTAAAGTTGTCGGTGCTGCAATCGCTAAAAAAGCAAAAGCTAAAGGCATTGAATGTGTTGTATTTGACCGCGGCGGATTTTTATATCACGGCCGTGTAGCAGCTTTGGCTGACGCAGCCAGAGAAGCTGGTTTGATGTTCTAATCAAATCGCAGATTAAAAACCTGTATAATAAAAAGTAAACAGACGTCTTAATTATAAGACGTCTGTTTTTTAAGCACAAACACATTTAACTTGTTTATACTTACTATTTATAGAAATTTATTTTAGAAACGATATCCAATGCTTGCTTCCCCGTAAGTTGCGCCGTTTTTAGTAATGCTACATTTGCCGCCAAATACAAGCTGGTGTCCTTTATCATTGATTTGCTGTGAGTATTCAATATTTGAGCCTACAAATGGGCTGACTTTATTTGACTTAACTATCTGCCCGTTGTTGATTTCCGGTACCGAATGAAAATCTGCACCGCCAGTCAAAGCCATTTTTAATTTTCTGCCTTCATCGCAGCAAATATTACGGGTAAAACCTATTGACCCTCCAGCTTTCAAAGACTCTTTTGAATCTAAATCTGTAAGGTTATTCTTGTCAAAGCCTTTGGTATAGTCACCGATTATTCCCAGATTTAATTCCGTGCAGGTTGATGTCCCAAAATCCATTCCTGCATAAACTCCGGCATTAACACCTGCTTTTTTGCCTATTAATGCGCTTGCATTTCCGCCGAGTGTATAGCCTATATTGGGGTTTTTGTCTAATTCTTTTTTCAAAGAACCTTCAAGCCCAATCTTACCGTAGTCTCTTGCATTCAATCGTGCATAACCAGCATTAATTCCAACATTCCCATAATCACCCATAGTTTAATCTCCTTTTATTTCCCCAAATTGATTACCTCTATATAAAGTATTTTTGTTTTCAAAAATTGCTTTATGAAAATTATTTACTTTACATTTGTTAATATTAAAAAATAATTAATTAATTCAAGTTTAAATAAGTTTTGTATTATTATGATAATATAGATACTATGGAGATATTATGGAATATAAAGACTATTATGAAATATTAGGTGTTAAACGCAGTGCAACAGAAGCTGAGATAAAATCAGCGTACCGAAAACTTGCGAGAAAATATCACCCTGATGTAAACAAAACAAAAGAAGCAGAAGCTAAATTTAAAGACATAAACGAAGCTTACGAAGTTCTCTCTGATAAGGCCAAACGTCAGCGATACGACAGTTTAGGCGCGAATTGGCAGGGCGGGCAAAGTTATACGCCGCCGCCGGGATTTGAACAATTTGGATTTGGCGGCCAGGGCGGAAATTACCAGAGCTTTAACTTTAATGGTCAAGATTTGGGCGGATTTTCAGACTTTTTCAGCTCGCTTTTCGGTGATATGATGGCAGGTGGTGCTACGGGAAGAAATGCCGGCGGTTTTAGCAGTTTTGATTTTGGCGGAGCGCAGCGTGCCCAATCTCAACGTGCGTCCAGAAGGCCTCAAAAAAGTGAGGATTTAGATGTAACTAAAAATTTGAATATTACAGTTGATGATATTTTTGCCCAAAGGCCGATTTCTGTAAAGTTTTCAGAAATGAAACGCTGCGGACAATGCCCGCCTGGCGGAGGCTTTTGTTCAGCTTGCGGCGGAACAGGAATTATAAACGAACAAAAGTCAATTAAAGTAAAATTGCCGCCCGAACTTAAAGACGGCCAGAAAATCCGTGTTAAAGGCGAAGGAAAAGCTGATGAATACGGCAACAAAGGCGATTTATATTTAATTGTTCACATAAGCGACAGCGAATATCAGGCTGATGGCTATGATTTGACCAAAGAGGTTGAAATAACACCTTCTGAAGCAGTACTCGGAGCAAAAAAGGAAATTAAAACTCTTCATGGAATGATAACGATTAAAATTCCGCCTCTGACATCAACAGGTCAAATGCTTAGATTAAAAGGGCTTGGACTTCCTAAAAAAGGCGGTGGATTTGGCAACTTGAACGCAAAAGTTAAGATTGTTATTCCAAAGAATCTTTCGCAAAAGCAAATAGATTTATACAAGCAGATTCAGGAACTTGGATAAGCAGGGCTTGCGTTGGATTTATTGCTCGGTTTGTTTATGTAAATAAATGTAACGAAAATTATCTTCTCTGAAATCGTGAAATCTCAAAATACTTTATATGTATAAGAGAGTAAAAATAAGGAGAGATGATATGACTTTTTTAGCGATTGATTCACAAAAGAATTTATTCACTCTGCAAAAAAGCCAACTGCAGTTTGAACAGACACTTGTTATGAACCAGGCAAACTGGCTTGCAAAAGAGATGTCTGCAAGAGCTGAGCAGTTAGAAGCTGCGTCAGGTAACGGACAGGTGGATTTGGATAATGACGCCTATTATGTTTCGTTGCAAAAGCAGGAGGAATATCTTACAACGCGGCAAAATACGCTTGATACCCAGATTTCATTGCTTGATAACGAAATTTCAAGTATGAAGACAATGGTTCAAAACAACATCAAGTCTAGCTGCAGCTTGAACCTCATCGGCGGCTAGGTGCTACGCACGTAGATACATTGGAACTACATTAGTGTTGAGCGCTTTTGTAATTCTTAGTCTGAACTTTGAAATAACGTTGTTTGCGCTGGGAACAGTTCCCGCCTTCTGGCGAGATTAGTACATTCTACTAGACATATAATATGCACGCAGACATTTTCCCTCTACCTTTGGAGCAAAGGGAACAGACGAGGAACGAGTCTTGTGACCATGTTTCCCGACGTGAAGCAGAGTGGTGAGAGGGATTCGGAGTTAACAAGCTTGAGCGAGTTTTACTCCGATGGGTGAGGGTTAAAAGCCCATTCACTCCCACATTTACAAACACGCTTTTTCAAAAAGCTCCACGGTGTTGGCCATAAGCATTGCAATCGTCATTGGCCCGACTCCGCCGGGAACCGGCGAAATATATGAAGCTACGGAAACGGCTTCATCAAAATCCACATCTCCCCTTGTTTTGCTGTTTTCATCTTTGAAAATCCCAACATCCACTACAACACAACCTGATTTTAACATATTTTTTCCAATAATTTTTCCCCCTACAGCAGAAACCACAATATCTGCTGTTTTTGTTATGTCTGCAAGGTTTGGGGTGCGGCTGTGGCAGATTGTAACGGTAGCATTTCTCTGCAACAGCATTTGAGCTAAGGGTTTTCCGACAATATTTGAGCGTCCAACTATTACTGCATGCTGTCCTTCTATTTGGATTTTGTATTCATCCAGAAGTCTGATAATTCCGCGAGGTGTGCAAGGGTAAACATAAGGCTTTTCACCGGTGAAAAGTTTGCCGGCGTTTTCCGGTGTGAAGCCGTCAACATCTTTCTTCGGCGAAATAGCGTTTATAATATTAAATTTATTTATATGCGGCGGCAAAGGCAGTTGAACAAGTATCGCAGTAACATTTTTGTCATTGTTAAGCTCTTCGATTTTTGCCAAAAGCGTCTGTTCATCAACGTCTGACGGGTAATTTATCACAATAGAATTTATTCCGAGTTTTTCGGCGGTTTTCTTCTTGTTGTTCACATAAATCCTGCTTGCGGGATTGTCGCCTACTAAAATTACAACAAGTGTCGGCTTTTTGTCATAATTTTCAAGCCTTGCTTTTAATTCTTCAAGAATTTTGTCTCTCAACTTTTTGCCGTCTAAAATTTCTGCCATTTGTCCTCAATTCTTTATCTGCGGGAGATTTAGCCTGAAATAAAACTGTTTTATTGCATCCTGAACAGCCTTTGAATCTTTTGTCATCTGGTTTTTAATCAGATTTTCATCAAACGGAATTACGCCAAGCACGTCAAGTTCGTATTTATTCAAAAGTCCGTAAATGGACGCTGCTTCGTTGTTTTCAACTTTATTAATCACAACTCCGAGCTGTCCGCCTGCCGCGTATTTTGCGCTGAATTCTTCAATACGTTTTGCAAGATGCGCGCTTTCATCTGATGGATTTGCAACGATTATTGTTGCGTCAATGTCAGTGTCAACAAGCTGATTGAGATATTTAAGGTCAAATTCGCAGTCAAAAATTACGATATCATAACGCTCAATAAGCTTTAAAACAGCATCGTTAATTTGTCCGGTAATCGGGCATCGGCAGTCTTTTGAGCCGACAAACCACGAAACAATTATATCAACATTGTCAGAAATCGGAACAAGAATATCCTCCATTGCCCATTCAACAAATTCCTGTTTGCTCATTCCTTCAGGAATACCTGTTTTGTATTCATGTTTTCCGCTTCTGATTCCGTAAATCGTGTTTCTGATATCAAGTCCGAAGCTGTGGCCGAGTTCGCTTGTCAAATCGTTGTCAAAAAGCAGAATTGACTTTTCCGGAAAAAGTTCCTGAAAAATTCGCAAAAAAGCTTTTGTAATAGTAGTTTTGCCGCTTCCGCTTTTGCCTGTGATTGCAAGTTTAGTCGTCAATTTCGTAAATCTCCTTTAATCTGATTGATAATTCTTTTGTTAAATCCATTGCCTTTTCTGCCATTTCAACCGTCAAAATCCCGGCGCCGCAGGAGGGCGTTATCATTGAATTTTCTATAACAAGTTTCTCATTAATTCCTTTTTTAGTCAAATATTTTATTGCAGAGCGGAATTTTTGTTCTAAATCAGAAAGCGTAATCTTTTCTAATGCTTTTTTGTCCAGAGTCGGAACAATTCCCCAGGCAATTTTGCCGCCATTTTGAAGAAATTCCTCCAGTTCAGTGTTAAAAAGGCTTAAGTTTTCAGCAAAAGAAAACGCATCCGGATTAATAATTTCAACGCCAGCGGCAATTGGAATTGTCCAGTCGCATTTTCCGCAGCAATGCAAAGCAGGAATTGCGCCGTTTTCTTTTAGAATACCTGTTATCTCCGATAACATTGAAATAATTTCTGATTTTGAAATACCGACGTAAGCAGAGGTTCCAAGCTGTGAGATTGAAGGTTCATCGATGAAAATTATCGGTGTAATATCAGGGCTTGCAAGTTTCATCTGCTTAATCTGCCATAATGCTTTAATTGTTAAAGTTTTCAGAATTATTTCACGCAAAGTTTCGTCATAAACCGCTGCCAAACCGTTTTTTGTACAAAGTGATGAGGCCAGCGTAAAAGGCCCGACAATCTGACCTTTTGCAAAATCTGGTTTTGTACGTTTCAACAAATCAATATAAGTCTCAAATGCAGCAGCTCTTGTGATTTTGTATTTTTCAAGTTTTGCAGAGCCGGGGTTTGAAATAATTTCTTCATAATCATTGAAAAACTCTTCAAAATCTTCAAAGAACGCGTCATATTCTGTATCAAGAAAAAGTTTATCATTTTCACAAAAAAATGAGGGCATTTTTTCCAAAAACTGGAAAATCATGTCCTCATTTTTGTTAAGTTTTACCAGCTGCGGCCAGAAAGGAATGTCCTGAAAATCCTTTTCTATAAGGCTTATAGCTTGTTTTGTTTCTGTATGAGGCAGAGAGCCGATTGCCATACATTTTAGTGTAAGATTTTTCAATTCTTTCAAATGAATGTCCCCGCTAAATGCCTTTGCAACTTGAACTATTCTTCAGTTGTTTCTTCAATTTCTTCAACAGATTCTTTAACAACTTCTGAAGCAGTTACAACAACCGGAACTTCGCATTTAACTTTTGAAGTCAATTTGATAAGCATTGTGTATTCGCCGATTTTGTTAATCGGAGCGTTAAGAGTAACTATTTTTCTATCAACTTCAACGCCTGATTTTGCAAGAAGTTCTTCAGTAAGTTTTTTGGTTGTGATAGTACCGAAAAGTTTGCCTGATTCGCCGGCTTTAGCTGAAAGTTCAAGTTTGCCGAATTTTTCAAGTTGTTCTGCTTTTGCAAGAGCTTCTGCGTGAAGTTTTTCTTGTTTAGCCTTAATTCTTGCTAAATTTTGTTCTCTGTTTTTCAAAGCGCCGTCTGTTGCGATTTCAGCCTGATTTTGCGGAAGCAGGAAGTTTCTTGCATAACCGTCTTTTACGTTAACGATATCACCTGCTTCACCGAGGTTTTGAACGTCTTTTTTCAATATAACTTGCATTTTAATTCTCCTTTAAATTATATTTCTGCCAGTATGACCATACTACAACAAGCATGCTAGTTTGTCGAGTATTTTTTATCAATTGTTAAGATTAGGCAAAGTTTTACGATTGGGCAAAGAGTTGAGACTTGAAATTTTTTTGAAATCGGTTATAATAAAGAAAAGGGCGAGGATGCGCTAACATCCTCTTGAAAGCCCCTTTTAGTTGTTTAGTAGAACTAGCAGTATTAGCAATATTATTGCTAGTTCTTCTGTATTAACAACCATTTCTATCACCTCCTTCCATGGTAAACAAAATTTCAAGTTCGTGCCATGAAGTAAGATGTAGTATCAGGGCTTGCCCTTCAATACTAATAATACGCTTACATAATTGCAAGCGCATCATTTGAAATATGGATTTATAATTAATTATTTAATAGCCGGAAAAAGATATTTAACCCCGTCATCACTTCTCCAGCGAATGTAGCCGGTTTTTGGAGTTCTGTCCAAATCTACAACAGTTACAAGCGCCCAATTACCTTTGATAACATTCAGTTTGATAAATTCAGGGTGATTAAGCTGTGCAACAACCTGAGAGTTGTCTTCTGTGTCTGCGTGAAGTGAAAGAACTGCTTCGGGCGCATCTTTTAATATTTTGAACCCGTATTTGCGGCCGTAAGAGTTGTATAAATTAACCCAGGTCATAAATTTGTATGGATCATCTTTTTTCATCCAGCCGCTTTTGTTGTTTTTGTTGTCGTAAATAAGTTTTACCCAGTCTTCGGTTTCATCCTCAACAGCCATCAATGCCAGCTCTTTACTTCCGATAAACACAGAAAATACATCATCATATTTTAATCCTTCCGGCATTAATTTATCTTGTGTCCAGCTGATTGTTTGTATGATTTTTGAATTTTCGTCGGCTTCTTCATGAAGTTGAATAAACTTTCCAACCTGATAGAACCCGTAGGTTTTGGTGTGAAGATTTGTCGTGTATTTAGGCAGAACGTCTGCACAGAATACCGGCAATGCCGCAAAAATCATCAGAAAAATTGAGACTATTAAGTTTTTAACCATTTTTACTCCCTGAAATTGATATCAGCGTAAGTTTTTTTGAGTTTGTCACGAACTGAATTCATTTGTTTTTCAATAACTTCGTCAGTTAAAGTTGCATTTTCGTCCTGCATTTTTATACGGAAAGCAACGCTTTTGTAACCGTCTTGGATGTGTTCGCCTTCGTATACATCGAAAACTTCGCTGCCTTTGAAAATATTTTGTTGAATAGAGCCTTTGATAACTTTTTGAATGTCGTCGAAAGTTACATCTTTGTTAATTACAAAAGCAAGGTCGCGGCGTACTTCCGGAAACTGCGGAAGTTTCTTGAATCTAGGGATGCGTTCTTTGATAATTGAAATCACTTCGTCCAAATCAAGTTTGAAAATGAAAGCTTCCTGATTTAATTTAAGCTTGTCTTTCAAAATCGGATGAATTTGTCCGAACCAGCCGATTGGCTTCGGAGTTTTGCCTAAGAGCGTAATGACCGCTGTTTTGTACGGATGAAGAATTGCGTGTGTATTTGCAAGCGGAGTTTTTTCAAGCGGCTGAAGTTTAATACGTTTTGAAATCTCCAATTCTTCAAAAAGTTTTTCCATTATACCTTTAACTGTGTAAAAATCAGTTTCAGCACCTTTTTGCCAGAGTGAATTTTGGATATCGCCGGTAATTACACCTGCAAGAGTTTGCGTTTCTTTGACGCCGGAAGATTTTTCATCTGCTTGAGCAATTTTTACATAAGTTTTACCGATTTCGTAGTTCCAGATGTTTTTCTGACCGTTGTCAAAGTTGTTTTTCATAACATTCAAAACACTTGCGGCCAGAGTTTGACGAAGCATTGTGTAATCTTCACTTGCTGCATTTTTTACATAAACTGCTTTGTCTTCTTCAAACGGAATCATAAATCTGTCCAAAAGTGGTTTGCCGATTAGAGAACTTGTTACAATTTCATTCAAGCCGCAGCCGCGCATAAGGTTGTGAACTTTCGCTGTAATTTTTTCTTCCAGAGAAATTTCAGGAAGCTGAACTTTTTGCGGTAATGTCGGCGTAATTTTGTCATAACCGTTAATTCGTGCAATTTCTTCAATCAAATCGATTTCACGTGTTACATCATAAGCCCGGAAGGATGGAACAAGAAATTTTGCAGCGGTTTCGTTTCCGCCAAGCTTTTTGAAACCTAATTTTTCGAGAATATTAATGCATCTGTCAGGTGCGATTTCAACACCGAGCATTCTCTTGATTTGCGGGTATCTGAGGGTTATTTCAATCGGCTCAAGCTTGTTTTTGCCGGTTTCGACAACGCCTTCTATTTCAGCGCCGGCAAGTTCAACCATCAGCTGCATTGCGCGCATTAAAGCCGGTTTCACAGCTTCGATATCAATCCCGCGTTCAAACCTTGCACAGGCGTCGCTTTTGTAACCTACGCTGTGAGAGCTTTTGCGGTTGCTTGTCGGAGTGAAATAAGCTGCTTCAAGCGCAATAGCTGTTGTGTTATCGTCGATTTCGGAATTTTCTCCGCCGAAAACGCCTGCAAGACATACGCCTTTTTCTTTATCGGCAATTAAAACACTGTCGCGTGTTAAAGTTCTTTCAACGCTGTCTAATGTTACGATTTTTTCGCCTTCAACCGCGCGTCTTACGCAAAGATATCCGTCAAGTTTGTTCAAATCGAATGCGTGGAATGGAGTTCCGTATTCAAGCATAACGTAATTTGTGATGTCAACAACATTGTTAATCGCGCGGACGCCTGAAGCCAGCAATCTTTTCTGCATCCAGTCCGGTGAAGGTTTGATTGTGATATTTTTCAAAATTCCGAGTGAATAATATTTGCAAACATCGTCGTCTTTGATTTCGACTTTAAACTTATCGGTTGAAAGGTCGCGGGTGCATTCAAGAGGAGAAAATTTAAGAGGTTTGTTAAAAATTGCGCTCAATTCTCTTGCAACGCCGATAACAGACATCTGGTCACCGCGGTTTGCGGTCGGCGCAACATCAAGAATGTAATCTTTGTCAAATCCCAGAACATCTTCTGCGTTTTCGCCGATTTTTACGTCAGGGAAAATTCTGTTTAGTATTAAAATACCGTCTTCCTCCTGATAACCTCGTTCGGAAACTCCGAGTTCATCAGCAGAACAAAGCATTCCCTGAGATTCAACCCCGCGGATTACGGCAGGTGTTAAGGTAAACATTTCACCGGTTTTTCTGTCCAAAACCTGACTTCCGACGCTTGCATACGGAACGATTTGACCCTCTGCGATATTTTGTGCGCCGCAAACAACTGTTTTAAGTCCTTCCCTTGTGTTTACTGTTACAAGATGAAGTTTTTCAGAATTCGGGTGATTATCGATTTTTTCGATTCTAACGGTTTTGATATTCGTGAATTTCGGCTTTAATTCCTCGACCGCTTCGACTTCAAGCCCGCTCATCGTAAGTTCGTGGGCAATCTGCTCAACTTCAATATCCGATAAATCAACAAATTCGTTTAACCAGTTTAATGATACCTGCATTTCTTATATTCCCTCTTAATTAAATATTATATCTCTGGATAAATACTATATCAAAAGAAGTTAATTGTAAATTATTTATGTTACAAGAGATTAATGGAATTCTTGCCATCAAACATGTTTGTGAGATAATTTTAATGAGGCTAAATATAAAATAGCAGAAGTACACAATAATATAAAAAGGAAAAACAAAATGGCAAGAAAAACTCCATTGGAAAAAATCAGAAACATTGGTATTGCCGCTCACATCGACGCCGGCAAAACCACTACAACTGAGCGTATCTTGTTCTACACGGGTAAAACCCACAAAATCGGTGAAACTCACGACGGTGCAGCAGTTACCGACTTTATGGAACAGGAAAAAGAAAGAGGTATCACAATCCAATCCGCAGCGGTTACTGCTGAATGGAAAGGCCACCAGATTAACATTATCGACACCCCCGGCCACGTTGACTTCACAATCGAAGTTGAACGTTCACTCCGTGTATTAGACGGTGTTGTTGCTGTATTCTGTGCGGTTGGCGGCGTTCAATCTCAGTCAGAAACAGTTTGGAGACAAGCTAACAGATACGAAGTACCTAGAATGGTTTTCGTTAACAAAATGGACAGAACTGGTGCTGATTTCTACAGAGTTGTTGACCAAATCAAAAACAGACTTGGCGCTAATGCTGTTCCTATCCAGCTTCCGATTGGTTCTGAAGACAAATTCAACGGCCTTGTTGACTTGATGACAATGAAGGCTGAAATCTATACAAACGACTTAGGTACAGATATTAAAGAAGAAGAAATCCCGGCTGACTTGGCTGAAAAAGCTAAAGAATACCACGATGCAATGGTTGAAGCTATCGCTTCCGAAGATGATGAATTAATGGAAAAATATTTTGAAGATCCTGATTCAATCACTGTTGAAGAATTGAAAAAAGCTTTAAGAAAAGCCGTTTGTGATAACAAAATCGTTCCGGTTTGCTGCGGTACAGCTTTCAAAAACAAAGGTGTTCAGCTTTTGTTGAACAACGTTGTTGATTATATGCCGTCTCCGGTTGATGTTAAAGCTATTGAAGGCGAACTTGAAGATGGTACTAAAACAGAAAGACATTCTTCTGATTCTGAACCGTTCTCAGCTCTTGCTTTCAAAGTTATGACAGACCCTTATGTAGGCCGTTTAACCTTCTTAAGAGTTTACTCAGGCGTAATTACTTCCGGTTCTTACGTTCTTAACGCTACAAACGGTAAAAAAGAACGTATCGCACGTTTGGTTCGTATGTACGCTGACCAGAGACTTGAAGAATCTGAAGTTTACGCCGGCGACATCTGTGCAGCTGTTGGCTTGAAAGACACTACAACAGGTGATACTTTGTGCGACGAAAAAGCACCGATTATACTTGAAAAAATGACTTTCCCTGAACCGGTTATTTCAGTTGCAATTGAACCAAAAACTAAAGCTGACCAGGATAAAATGGGTATCGCTCTTCAAAAACTTGCTGAAGAAGATCCGTCTTTCCGTGTTAAATCAGACACTGAAACAGGCCAGACAATCATTTCCGGTATGGGCGAACTTCACCTTGACATCATTGTTGACCGTATGTTAAGAGAATTCAAAGTTGAAGCTAACATTGGTAAACCGCAGGTTGCTTATCGCGAAACAATCCGTGGAAATTCTGATCAGGATTCTAAATTCATCCGTCAGTCAGGTGGTAAAGGTCAATACGGTCACGTTAAAGTTAGAATTTCACCGGCAGGCGAAAACGAAGGCTTTGTATTTGAAAACAAAATCGTCGGCGGTGCAATTCCTCGTGAATACATCGAACCTGCTAGAAAAGGTATGGAAGAAGCGCTTGAAGGCGGTATCTTAGCAGGATTCCCGATGATTGACGTTAAAGTTGAACTTTACGATGGTTCTTACCACGAAGTCGACTCTTCTGAAATGGCGTTCAAAATTGCCGGTTCTATGGCGATTAAAGAAGGCTGCCGCAAAGCTCAGCCTTGTATCTTAGAGCCTATGATGAAAGTTGAAATCGAAATTCCTGATGAATTCACAGGAACAATTATCGGAGATATTTCAAGAAGACGCGGACGCGTTGAAGGTCAGGAACCTCTTGGAACTACCGGTAATGTAATTGTTAGAGCACTTGTTCCGCTTGCTAACATGTTCGGTTATGCAACAGACTTGAGATCAAACACTCAGGGGCGCGGTACTTTCTCAATGGAATTCCAGTGCTACGAACAAGTTCCGGCTAACATTGAAAAAGAAATTATTGAAAAATCTGGCGCAAGCGCTAAATAGTTTCAATAATCAACATTTAAAAGACCTTTTGATAACTCAAAAGGTCTTTTTTAATTAAAATTTTTTAAGTAAAAAATAAATGAAAATCTTTAAAATTTTCACATAAAAATTTTTTAAATTTTTTCAAATACTTGTCTGGCTAAGATTGTGTAAAATCAACACTTTTTGCTGCAATGATTACGGTAAATTTTTGTAAAAATTGCTACAAAAATAGTACAAAAGTTTGAAGAAAAAATTTAAAAAAGTGGTATAATATAAATAGGAGAGAAAAACCAAAAAGCCAATAATATAAATTTTGTATATCACAAAATTGAGAGGCATAAAACCATGGGCAATTTACAATTTCACAACGACCTTGACAGACTTTTAGAAATTTTACCCGCAAAGGTAAGGCAGCAGATTACCTATGAGCAGATGGAGGACGTTATTGAAATTGTCCTTGATATAGGTCGAACGCCTGAAATTCGGCATGCTAACGGTAAAATCGAATACATCGGAAGTGATTTTGTAACCGAAGATGACATAAATTTTATAACCTCAAATATTCAGGAATTCACATCAGATAACCGTTCAGGAATCCCCGGAACACTCCACAGAATTAGTGCAATAAGAAACCGCCAGGGCAAAGTGATAGGTCTTACATGCAGAATTGGTAGAGTTGTTACGGGGACAATTGCTTGTATAAAAGATTTTTGCATGATGGGAAAAAGCATACTGTTTCTCGGGCGTCCGGGTGTCGGTAAAACAACAAAGCTTCGTGAGATTTCGCGCCTTGTTGCAGATGAACTCGGCAAACGTGTTGTGGTTGTAGATACGTCAAATGAGATTGCAGGTGACGGTGACACTCCTCATCCCGCAATCGGTCATGCAAGACGTATGCAGGTTCGCCAGCCTGAGTTTCAGAAAGATATAATGATTGAGGCGGTTGAAAATCACACTCCGGAAGTTATCGTTGTCGATGAAATTGGTACCGAAGCAGAAGCGCAGGCGGCCAGAACTATTGCAGAACGCGGGGTTATGTTGATTGCAACCGCCCACGGTACTTCTCTTGAAAGCTTGATTAAAAACCCGACATTATCTGATTTAGTCGGTGGAATTCAGTCAGTAACTCTTGGCGACGACGAAGCAAGACGAAGAGCATCACAAAAAACCGTTCTCGAACGCGAAAAGCAGCCGACTTTTGATATTGTAATCGAAATTCTTGACAGAAATACGCTTGCGGTTTACAAAGATACATCAGAAGCCGTTGATTATATTCTTCGCGGCTGGCCTATTCGACCGGAGATAAGAAAAGTCGACAAGATATATGAAGCAGAGGTGCAGGAACCTAAGCAAACCGTTTTGCCAGCCCAAGAACACAATTCATTTACTGAAATTAAAGAGGGAATTCACAAACTGGAGGATAAAGTTCTGAAAGAGCCGACTGACAGCTTGAAGTTTAGTTTTTCCCGCCAGCAATATGTGAAAGAAAATAAAAAATTTAAAAAAATATACCTTTATGCAGTCTCAAGAACGATTGTAGAAAAAATTATTGAACGTCTTGACTTAAATGCCGAAATTACACGAAACATAGATGATGCAGATATTGTAATTGCTCACAAAAACTTTGCCAAGGGCGGTGCAAGAATTTTGAGTACTGCAAACGATTACAGGCTGCAAATTTTCTACATCAAAACAAATTCAATGGCGCAAATCCAAAAAGTTTTAAAAGAGGCACTTGATATAACCGAGACTTCTGAAACATTATTCGGTTATTATGATGATGCAGAGCGGGCTTTGGATGAAGCAAAAGCTGCGATAAATAAAATTCTTGCAGGCGCCGAGCATGTGGAGCTTACGCCGCAAAACCAGCATATTCGAAAATTGCAGCATGAGCTTGTCGAGCAGCATAATATGACAAGCAAATCTGTTGGTGAAGGTTCACAACGCCACTTGAAGATTATTGGCGGAACAGATTACGACAAAAAAATCGTTTAAAAGTTATAATTTTTTAACAAAGGCTTGCAAAAATTTGAAAAACCTCTATAATTAAAACTAAGTTATAGGGGTTTTTATGAATAATATAGAAATTTACACATCAAGCACATGTCCTTACTGCACCAAAGCTAAGAAGTTATTACAAATGTTGAAGTTAGATTATGTTGAACATAATGTTGACGAGAATTTTGATGAGATGTGCGAGGACTTGGCGCTTCAGTTTGGCAAACCGATACAGACAGTTCCGCAGATTATTGTAAACGGTCATTACATTGGCGGCTACACGGATTTGGAATCCTTTCACAAAAGCGGCAAACTTAAGGATTTATTAAAAAGTTAGAGAAAGATAAAATTTTTTAAAATATAAAGTTTACTTTATAAAATGCAAAGTTGTCTTTATAGACAGAAACAAGCTGATATATTATCATTATGAAATGAATGATGATATTAAAAACGAATTTTATGAATTGCATGAAAAATTTTTTAGTTTGAAGTGTCTGTTTATGTGTATGGACAATACTTTAAACTTCTGTTCTAATGAATATCCTGATATTTATTATTTGTATGAATTTTCGCAAATAATTGCAGATGAATTTGAAAAGACTGAAACTTTATTTGATAAATTGGAAACAAATTTATATTAAAAACGGCGCTTGAATTTCAAACGCCGTTTTTGTGGAATTGTTTGTTGTCCTACTTTCCTTCAACAACAGCTTGCGCTGCTGCAAGTTTTGCCTGCGGAATTCTGAACGGTGAGCAGGAAACATAATCAAGTCCTATTTTGCTGCAGAACTTGACTGAATCCGGGTCGCCGCCGTGTTCGCCGCAAACACCGCCCAAAAGGTTCGGATTAACCGGTTTTCCTTTCTTCATTGACATTTCAACAAGCTGGCCGACACCTTTTGTATCAAGTGTTTCAAACGGGTTAGCCGGAAGGATTTTTTGTTCAACGTAGCGGTTGAGGAATTTGCCTTCAGCGTCGTCACGGGAGTATCCAAAGGTCATTTGTGTCAGGTCGTTTGTTCCGAAGGAGAAGAATTCTGCATATTCTGCAACTTCGTCAGCAGTTAATGCTGCACGCGGAATTTCAATCATCGTTCCGAATTTGTAATCGACTTTGATGCCTTTTTCTTCCATAACTTCGTCTGCTACACGAACAAGAATTTCTTTTGCAACTTTAAGCTCGTTAACATGTCCGATTAAAGGTATCATAACCCATGGTTTAACGTCAATGCCTTCTTTTTTGCAGTCACAAGCTGCTTCAAAGATTGCTCTAACCTGCATTTCGTTGATTTCCGGATAGGTCAGACCCAAACGGCATCCGCGCAAGCCCATCATCGGGTTAGATTCTGATAAGCCTTCAACAACATGAAGCAATTCTTCTTTTTCTTTTGCATCTTTGCCTTGAGCTTTAAGGGTTGCAACTTCTGCAATCAAATCCTCCTTGTTCGGAAGGAATTCATGAAGCGGCGGGTCAAGAAGTCTTACTGTCATCGGCAAAGCACCGAGTGCCTTGAACATTGCATAAAAATCTGAATATTGCATCGGAAGAAGTTTTGCCAGAGCTTCTTTTCTTGCTTCGGGAGTGCCTGCAATAATCATTTTCTGAACCCATGGCAATCTGTCAGGATCCATGAACATGTGTTCTGTACGGCAGAGGCCTACACCTTCAGCACCGAATTTAAGAGCATTTTCTATATCTTTCGGTGTATCAGCGTTTGCTTCAACTTTCATTTCTTTAATTTCGTCAACCCATGAGAAGAATTTTTCCCAGTTTTCGTCGATTTTAGCTTCTACAAGTTTAACTGCGCCTGCCATAACAATACCTTTGCCGCCGTCAAGCGAAATGATATCATCTTTTTTGTAAACAGTTCCGTCAGCGCCTGTAAGAGTTTCGTTGTTAAGGTCAATTCTCAAATCTTCACAACCTGAAACGCAGGGTTTGCCCATGCCTTTTGCAACAACAGCAGCGTGAGAAGTTGCGCCGCCGCGTAGAGTTAAAACGCCTTGGGCAACTGCCATTCCGTGAATATCATCCGGACAGGTTTCTACACGTACAAGAATAACTTTTTCGCCTGCGGCACCGCGCTCTGCTGCTTCTTCCGTATCAAATACGATTTTACCAACAGCAGCACCAGGAGAGGCGTTTACACCGTGAGCGATTTTATGAGCTTCTTTAACTGCATTTTCATCAAAGCAAGGCAGTAAAATCTGGTTTACTGAATACGGGTCAACAAGCTGGATTGCGCGTTCTTTTGTAATAATTCCTTCTTCATGCATTTCAACAGCTATTCTGACAGCTGCAGCAGCTGTTCTTTTACCGTTGCGTGTTTGAAGAATCCAGAGTTTGCCTTTTTCAATTGTGAATTCCATATCCTGAACATCTTTGTAACCGTTTTCAAGTTTTTTAGCAATGTCAACGTATTGTTTGTAAAGTTCAGGCATTTCAGTTGCGAGTTCTGAAATTTCTTTAGGTGTTCTGATACCTGCAACAACATCTTCGCCTTGAGCGTTTGTTAAATATTCGCCGTAGAATTTGTTTTCACCGGTTGCCGGGTTACGTGTGAACGAAACGCCGGTTGCACAATCGTCGCCCATGTTTCCGAATACCATTGTCTGAACGTTTACGGCAGTTCCGAAATTGTGGTCGATTTTGTTCATGTTTCTGTAAGCAACTGCACGCGGAATGTTCCATGAGCGGAATACGGCTTCAATAGCCTCTTTCAGCTGAACGTACGGGTCTTGCGGGAATTCTTTGCCTGTTACTTCTTTGATAACTTTTTTGTAAATCGGGATTAAAGATTTCCAGCCGTCTGCTGAAACTTTTGTATCTTCTTTTACGCCTTCGCGTTCTTTAACTTTTTCAACTTCTGCTTCGAAATATTTTTGTCTGTCCATTTCCCAGGCAACTGAGCCGAACATTGTCAAAAATCTGCGGTAACTGTCATAGCAAAATCTAGGGTTGTTAGTTAATTTAATCATTGCTTCAACAGTCTCGTCATTCATACCGAGGTTAAGGATTGTTTCCATCATACCCGGCATTGAAAGTCTTGCGCCTGAACGTACAGAAACCAGCAGCGGGTTTTCTTTATCGCCAAATTTTTTGCCTGTTTGGTTTTCAATGTCTTTTAATGCTGTTTTAACTTCCTCCATCAAACCTTCGGGCATTTTGTTGCCGTGGTTGATGTAGTCCATGCAGGTTTCGGTTGTAATCGTTAATCCTGGCGGAACAGGAAGTCCCAAATTTGTCATTTCAGCGAGGTTTGCACCTTTGCCTCCAAGCAGGTTGCGCATAGAAGCGTTACCCTCTCTGAAAAGCCATACGCGTTTTTCGCTCATAATCTAGTTCTCCTTACTTTTAAGTTTTATAAAAAACACTTTTCCCTATCGTATCATGAACATGAGTTTATATTACTGTTTAATTGTAGAAATGTAACATATTTATCGCCGTATTTTTTTTGCTTGAGTATATTGAAATTTTTAAAATCAATTTCTGTAACATGTTCAAGAATTATGACGGCTTTGGTGAACCTTTTGACTGCGTTCAGGCTTGCTTCGTAAACTCCGGAAAAATAAGGCGGGTCAATGTAAATTACATCAAAATTCCTGTTTATTTTTTCTGCTAATTTTAAAGCATCGCCTTGAATGAGTTCCGGTGAGGGATTGAATTTTTTGTAATTGATTTTTATAATTTGTGCAGCTTTCGGATGCTTTTCGAAGGCTACAGCTTCCGAAAAACCGCGGGAAAGAGCTTCCAGACCCATAATCCCCGAGCCGGCGTACATATCAAGAAACGATGACCCTTCAAATTCAATCATCGACTGCAATGTGTTGAAAACGCTCATTCTTACTTTTGAAAGTGTCGGGCGTGTAATTTTTTCATCGGGCGCCGTTATTTTCCGGCCTTTGAAAATTCCTGCTGTTATATTCATAACCATATTTTACAATGAACAGATTTTAATGTATAATGAACCTTGAAAAAGGGAGTTTTATGACAGAAATATCAAAAAATAAAACAGAGGTAATAGTTGTCGGAGGCGGGCCTGCCGGAATTGCCTGTGCCGTAACCGTCGCGCGTGCAGGTCATGAAGTTGTTTTGATTGAGCGCGGAAGTTTTGCCGGAAGTAAAAATGTTTTTGGCGGTGCGATTTACGCACAGCCGACGCGCGAAATTTTTCCGGATTTTGAAAAAGATGCTCCCATTGAACGGCTTAATGTTGAACATAAATATGCAATTCTCGGCGAAGATGATTCAACCGTTATAGCGTACCGCCACAAAGATTCTGAAAATCCAAGCTATTCTGTAATTCGCGGAAAATTTGACCGATGGATGGCTGAACAGGCAAAAAAAGAGGGCGTAATTCTTGTTGAAGAAACCGTTGTAAGAGAACTTTTGATTGAGGATGAAAAAGTTGTCGGCGTGAAAACCGAATTGGAAGAATATTATGCTGATATTGTTGTTCTTGCAGACGGCGTAAATTCTTTGTTGGCAAAGCAGATAGGTTTTCGCGAAAAAATTGAGCCGAAAGATGTTGCGCTGAGTGTTAAAGAGGTTATAAAACTCGGCAGAGAAAAAATTAACGAAAGATTTAATATCACAGATGACGAAGGCTGTATTTACGAAATTTTTGGCGGGCCGATGCTTGGAATGCTGGGGCTTGGATTTATTTATACAAACAAAGAGTCCGTAAGTATTGGCTTGGGAGTCGGGCTTGACGCGTTGTGCGAAAAAAATCTGAAACCTTATGAAGTTTTAGAGGAACTTAAAAAACATCCTGCAATTGCGCCTTTGATTAAAGACGGCGAACTTCTTGAATATTCGGCGCACTTAATTCCCGAGGGCGGTTACAAAAAAATTCCGACGCTTTTCGGTGCCGGCGTTATGATTGCTGGCGATGCGGCAATGCTGGTTAACAATCTTCACTGGGAAGGCACAAATCTTGCCATGATTAGCGGAAAAATTGCGGGCGAAACCGCTTTAAAGGCTCTGGTACGAGGTGATTTCAGCGAAAAGATGCTTTCGCGTTATCAGAAAGAACTCGAGAATTCCTTTGTGATGAAGGATTTGAAAACTTACCGAAATCTTATGGATGAGGCGCACAACCGCAGTGAATCCTTTATGGATTACTATTTAAGAGAAGTTAACGGGTTTTTCAGAATGTTCACGACTGTTGACAGTATTCCAAAGCGTGAAAAATTCAGAAAATTTATCTTTGACTTTATCAAAAAAAGAAATATAATAGAATTGATTAAAGACGCTTTCAGTGCATTCAAATTATTATGGAGTATTTTAATAAAATGACGCTTGACGATAAACTTTTTACCATTAAATATAAACCGGATGAGGTTTCGCATCTGAAACCCGACATGGAACAGTGCAAAATCTGTAATTCAAAAATTTGTACGATAATTTGTCCGGCAAAGGTTTATGAATGGAACGACGTGGATGAAAAATTGACAGTAAACTTCGAAAACTGTCTTGAATGCGGCGCCTGCCGCATCGCATGCGAAAAAGGCTGTCTTGAATGGGAATATCCGAAAGGTACAAAAGGTGTAACTTTCAAGAACGGATAAGCCTTTCTGTGCAGGTGAAAAGTGAGACGTGAAAAGTGAAAAGTCGGTTACAATGGTTTAATAAATAAGCTTTTTTGTAGAAATGTAATAAAATAAAGGAGACACGGATTATGAAAGAAGAATACAGCAATCAGCACCGCAGATGGTATGATAAAGACCCTGTGCTTTCACAGGCTGTTGAGACGCTTGAACAAAGTGATGACGAAACTCAGATTAGAATTGCTTTGAATTTAATCAAAATTATTATTGAACACAACATTGAAGACGAAAAATTTGAAGCGGTTGAAGATATTATTAACGCAGTCGGCTCAGGGCTTGACGACAATAGAAAAGGCCGCTGGTATGATATTGATTCAACACTCAGAACAGCGATGAACATGCTTCAAAACTGCCCGCCTGCAACCCAGCATGTAATCGCAAAAGAAATGGCTAAAATGGTTGTCGATAAAATTAAAACCGACGAAGACGAAAAGGAAGACGAAGAATAGTAAAAAAGCGGGGAAACCCGCTTTTTTTACTAAATTATAATGGTTTCACCGTCCTCCGGGATTAAAAGATTTTCAAATCCTTTTTCCTGTATTAGTTTTCTCAGATCCTCTCGCGTTACGGACAGATGACTAACTGTGTCCATATGGCTTGCTATAACTGTTTTATCAGGATTAGTTCTTAAAATTTTATTAACATCTTCTTTGTCCATAATGATTCGCTCCCCGTTCAAAAGTGTTGCTCCGCAAGAGTTAATAATAACAATATCTGGGTTGTATGTTTTTAAAGCATCTTCGACTTCATCGCAGTAGATGCTGTCTCCAGCCAGGTATAGAGTTTTTTCCGATTCGGCTTTGTAGACAACTCCCATTGAATCATAAGGCATATTAATGCTTTTGCAAAGCGGTTCTATAATTTCTCTTTTTCCATGCTGGCATGAAGTTTTAAATAATTTTATGCCGTTAAATTCCGTTCCGTTAGGACTTATTAATTCAATATTTGTAAAACCTTTTGAATTCATAAAATTCTTATCATAATCTGATTGAACAAAGATTTTGATGTTTTTATCAAGAGCTTTTTCTGCAAATTCATCCCAATGGTCAGGATGAACATGCGTTACTATTACAGCATCAACATTTACTATTTCATTGATAGCAAATGGAAGTTCAACACGAGGCTGCCGTATTTGGGCATTGATTGCAGTATCAAATCCCGGCATGTAATTTTTCGGTCCAAGCCAAGGGTCAATAAGAAATTTGTTGTTATTGTATTCAATGATAAGTGTTGCATTTCTGATTTGTGTTATCTTCATAATAATCCTCCTTTTTCCCTATTTTAATACTATTATTTCTTTTTAACAAGAATACACTAATTTGTATAATATTTACTTTTTTGTATAATATTAACAAAAATGTAACTAAAAGGAGTTTTTATGAGAAAGATAAAGACAGAATACAAGTGTCCTCTTGAAGCAACTATGGATATCATAGGCGGAAAGTATAAAGGAATTATTCTTGGTCATCTGATTCAAAGGACACTCAGATACAATGAATTACAAAAACTCATACCTCAAGCTACACCTAAAATGCTAATTCAACAGCTAAAAGAACTTGAAGCCGATGGCATTGTAGAGAGAAAATTATATCCGGTTGTTCCACCTAAAACAGAATATAGTCTTTCTGAAAGAGGTAAAACCCTTATCCCAATTATTATTGAGCTGAATAATTGGGGGATTGCTTATTTGAAAGAACAAAATATTCCTTGTAAATATGTTGAAGATTTATCTTCATCATAGTTGACAATAGGTTAATTTCTGAAATAGTCGCAGATTAACGTTTTTTTCCGCGGAAGTACACTCCTGATTTTTTTCAGGAATTTGTTCTCTTCCAGCATTTCAAGCTCTTTTTTAAGGATTGCCTTTTCCAAAACAACTTTGTTATAAAGATCCGAGCATATAGAACTTTTATCTATATGTGCTTTTAATTTCGACAACTGAACTTCTTTTTCTTTAATGGTATTTATTAGTTCTCTTTTCACTTTTGAAGACCTCTTGAACTTTACCATACAAGAATAATATCAATTCGAATTTTTTAAATCGACTTTTTAGTTGATTTCGGACTAAGCCGGCAATAAATCATACTCATAGCCTATTTTTAAGGCTTTTATATTCAGCGGAAGAAGGTTTTTTCTATGAGGCGGAAGAACTGTATCAAGCGCCTGCATCAGGTGCTCCATAGAAACCATTTTACTTGCCTTTGCAAGAACCCCGACTGCCAGAATATTTGCCATTTTGACATTTCCTAATTCTTCGGCCAGCTTGGTTATAGGTGCAAAAAGGTAATTAATGTCTGCTCTGTTTTTAATCTCTTTTACAAGAGTTGAATTAGCAATCATATGACCGCCGGTTTTGATTTTTTTGAGGAACCTGTCAAAAGAAGCCTGATTTAAGGCAATAACATAATCGGTATCAATTTTGTTTACAGCACTTACCTCTTCGTCGCTTGCAACAACTTCACAATTTACTGTTCCGCCTCTCATCTCTGCACCATAACTCGGATACCAGGTAACTTTTTTACCTGCAAGCATGAACGCAGTTGCAAGAACTTCACCGGCTAATAACACGCCTTGTCCGCCAAATCCTGCTATTATAAAATTCTTTTCCATTTTTATTTCCCTTATTTATCTATTGTCTTGAGCTGAAAATTATTAATTTCCGCCGGTTAGCCTTAAGGCTGGCTGTTTGTAATATCTTTGTATACTCCTGGGATGAAGGTTTTCATCATCTCCTCCCGAACTCTTTCATGCGCTGCCTCCGGTGACATTTTCCAGTTAGTCGGGCAGGTGGAGAGAATTTCCACAAAACCGAAACCCAAACCAAGGAGCTGGACTTCAAACGCTTTTTTTATTGCCTGTTTAGCTTTTCTTATGTTTGCAACAGAGTCAAGCGAAACTCTGGCTGAATATGCTGTTCCGTCGCAAAGCGCAACATGTTCGGCAATTTTTATCGGATAACCGTAATATTCGACATTTCTGCCGGTTGGAGATGTTGTTGTAATTTGGCCTAAAAGTGTCGTTGGGCCGAGCTGTCCGCCGGTCATGCCGTAAGTTGTATTGTTTATACAAATCGCACTTAAATTTTCGCCCCGAAGCGCCGCGTGTAAACTTTCAGCCAGCCCGATTGAGGCAAAATCACCATCGCCCTGGTAAGTGAAAACAAACTTGTCCGGACGCGCGCGTTTTACACCTGTTGCTTCAGCCAGCGCTCTTCCGTGAGGCGCCTCGATAGAATCAACATTTAAAAAGTCGTAAGCCGTAACAGAACAGCCGATTGAAGCAGCCAAAATTGTTTTTTCTTTTAAATTCAATTCCTCAAGAACTTCAGCCACAAGTCTTATTGCAACGCCGTGGTCACAGCCCGGGCAGAAGGAATATTTAGTATTTTCTCTGAATGTTTCCGGTATTTTAAAAACTTGTGTTGCCATTATATTAAATCCTCAATTTGTGCTGCGATTTCTTCCGGAGCAGGCGGTGCGCCTACCGGTTTGTGAATAAGTTCAACAGGAGCTTTTCCGTTGAGAGCAAGTCTTACATCATTAATCATCTGTCCCATGTTGACTTCAACCGTAATAAATTTTTTAGTTTTTTCCGCTAATTCATTTAGTCGTTTGTTCGGAAACGGGAATAATGTAATAGGTCTGAAGAAACCGGCTTTAATTCCTTTTTCGCGGCAGATTTTCATTGCGGTTTTAACGTTTCTTGAAGTGCTGCCAAAGCTTACAAGAATTACTTCTGCGTCTTCTGTCCCGATTTCTTCCCATTCGGTTTCGTTTTCTTCAATAGCTCTGTATTTTGCGTAAAGTTTCTCCAAAAATTCACACTGGTTTTCTGCAAGCGGAGCGTAAGAGCGGATTACGCGTCCGTTTCTTCCTTTTGCGCCGGTCAAAGCCCAATCTGAATTATCAATCTGTGGATACGGATACTCTTTAAACTCAACAGGCTCCATCATCTGTCCCAGAAGTCCATCAGCCAAAAGCACAGCAGGATTTCTGTATTTATGTGCAAGATAGAAAGCTTTGTAAGTTAAATCAACACATTCCTGAACAGTAGAAGGTGCAAGAACTATAAGTTTGTAATCTCCGTTTCCACCACCTTTTGTCGCCTGAAAATAGTCGCCCTGGGATGGATAAATATTTCCCAAACCCGGGCCGCCACGCATTACGCTTATTAATACAACAGGCAGCTGGTCTGCTGTTGCATAAGAAAGAGCTTCCTGCATTAATGCCACTGCACAGCTGGAAGAGGATGTCATTGCCTTAGCGCCGGTTGAACAGGCGCCTATTACCATATTAATTGCAGCAAGTTCGCTTTCAGCACAAACGTAAGCTCTTTTTAATTCCTGCATTTTGCCGCTCATAAATTCACCGATTTCACTTTGCGGTGTAATCGGGTATCCAAAATAACATTCACATCCTGCCAGAATTGCAGCTTGTGCAATCGCATAATTCCCTTTTGTCAAAACTTGTTTATTTGTAATACACTGCGTTGTCATAATTAACCTCTGTAAACTTCCGTAATCGCTAAATCGGGACATCTTGTCGCACACATTGCACACCCTATGCATTTGTTTTCCGGATCTGAAAATTCTACAACACGGTTTCCAAGATTATTTGTTTCACTGCTCACTTTTAATAAATTTTTAGGACATTCTTTTATGCATAAATAACAAGCTTTGCATTTATTTTTGTCGATAATTATGTGGCTCATCAGCACCTCTTTAATACATGTCTTAAAATATATTATAGCACTTAAATTTTTAAAGAGTAACTTTATCTTTACAATTGTAATAATATCCCTTAATATTTTTGCTCTCAGCAGGGTTGTTCTGCTAAAATGTTGCAGTAGGGATATAAATTTATTAAGGGAAAGCGCAAATGGCACAAACTGAAATTGATGATATTTTAAATTCGATAAGAGCTGAAAATCAGGTGAGCAATGATATGTTCGGCAAAACTTTAACAGAGATAAATTCGAAGCTTGAAGATATTGCAAACGACGGCATTACAGCAGAGCTGATAAAAACAACTCTGCAGGATGTAAAAACTGATTTAGATAACCGTTATCGGTTTGTGACAGAAAAATTTGAGAACATTAAAGACGCTTTTGAACAAATAAATCAACGTCATGATTTGTTAGTAACAAATTCTGACCTGAAAATGATGTTTAACCTTCTTAATGAAAATATCGACCATTTTACGCAAGAAATTACACAGCAGCAATCCTTAATAAATGATATTGAAACAAATTTGGATGAATTCCGAAATGATACTTCAAGAAAAGACGAAATTCTTGAAAGAGTTGCAGTCGTAAAAGATGGCATTGATGAAGTTAATAGAGGCTTGCAGGCTTCAATTATGGAGGTGAATTCCAGCCTCAGAAATATTACCAAAAACCTTATGACAATGGATGCTACAGAGCAGAATGATATTATCAAAAGGGAACTTGAAAATATTTATTTGGCAGTAAATGCGGTTCTTTCTTCAATGGAGATACTTGACCAAAAAAATGATGATATTGCAAAAAATATCGTTGCAAAAGAAGATTTAATAAATCTTGCCGGTAAAATTGACAATTCTATTGCTCTGGTTTCAGAAAAACTTGATTCCTATGATAATCAGGCTTCTGATAATACTGAAAAAATAATTTCAGAAATTGAAAAAAATAGAAACGAACTTTTGAGTTTTAATGAAAATGTTTCAAAAGGGCTTTCAGAATATTTAAATTCTGTCCGTGATGTTCTTTCAAACTGCATTGACGAAATCAAACAGTCGCAAGCTGTTAATGCGGTCGAAGACGATAGTCTGGCACGTCAAAAATTCGAAAATCTTGAAAAACTTTCTGATGACATAAGAAAAATAGATACAACAATTTCATCGCAAAACGAAAGTTATATTAATCTTGTAAGTTCAAAGATTAAAGAACTTGGCGTTGTGATTGACGATTTCAAAAAATATGTTGATGAAAGACATGGCGGAATTGAAGAAAATCTCCAGTCAAAGCTTGACCATCTTGACATTCTGATTGCAAGCGGTTCGTCAATGCTTCAGGACAGATTCGGCGAATTGCAGGCAAAAGTTGAAGAAAGTATTAAATCAATAGAAACTTTTGCTGAAGATAACAGTATTAAACTTGGCAATTCTTTGTCGGAAATGAGCGATATCAAATCTGAAATTTCAAGAATTTTGGAGAACATGACGGCTTTCAACTCTCATCAGGAGACTAATTTTTCAAACTTCAACAACCGTCTTGACGGTGACATGTCAGAGCTTAAGGATAATTTAAACGGATTTTGTTCAAGCTTTGAAGCTTTAAAATACACGCTTGAGCAATCCAATATTGATAATCGCGGGCTTCTGGCAGAAATCGTTGAAGATGCAGCAAATCAAACGCGTTCAATTGTTGAAAATTTAAGCAGCAGCACTTCCGAAAATGTTTTGAAAAATCTTGACATGCAGATGGAACTTTTAAAAGAGCAGTTAAATGATTTGAGAAATGTTTTTACTTCAATTTCAGCAAAAAATGTTGAGAACCTTCTTGCAAATATCGAACAGTCGGCGGGCAGAATTGATTCTTTAAATTCAAGTTTGACAGAAAACCTTGACAAAAATTTCCAATCAATGCGCGATATGATAACTGTTTCCGGAAGTGAAAACAGCCGCCAGATATCAGAATTTGAGGAAAAATTCACCTCTGTTTCTCAAATGAATGCAAGCGGAATAATGAATGAAATTAGTGCTGCATCATCAAAAATTGACAGCTTAAACGAGAGTTTGTCCGGCGAATTGAATGGTAATATTCAAACTATACGCGATATGCTGACAGCATCCGACAGCGAAAACCGCCGCCAGCTGGCAGAATTGGATGAAAAATTAGTAAATGTTTCACAAGAAAATGCAAGCGGAATAATAAATGAAATTAATGCCGCATCATCAAAAATCGACAGCCTGAACGAAAGTTTATCAGGCGAATTGAACAGTAATTTTTCAGCAATACGTGATGCTGTATCTTTTGCTGAAAACGAAAGCAGGCAGCAGTTTGATGAACTCGGCACAAAAATTGTTTCAGACGCGCAGACCAATACAGGCAATATAATTTCCGAAATTTCAACAGTTTCAGCAAAAATTGACACTGTGGGGGTAGATTTGTCCACTGAACTTGACAATAATTTTGAAATGGTCAGGGATTTTATCGAAAACTCAAATGAGGATAAAAAACAAAATGCGGCAGAATTTGCGGCTTTATCAGGCAGTATTAAAAATCTTGAGGCTGAGTTTTCTAAAAATACGGAGAAATTTCAGGTTGCTTTAAATGAGCAGATGAACAGCCTTGAAAATTATATTTCCGTGTTAAAGGAATGCAATTCAAAAGAAGAAGACAAAAATAATTATGACGCAGAGTTTGAAGCACTTACAGAAAAACTTCTTGCTGTTGAAACCGCACTTCGCGAGGCAGGTGAAAATTTTGGCGATAACCTGATGATGGTTCAGAATAAAATTGCCGATTATGCAAAATCTGTGGATTATGTTTCAAAAGAAACCGGCGATAAACTTGAAACTTCACTTGAAGAAATTTCTTCTGTTAAAGCCGAACTTGCGAAATTTATTGAAAGCCTTCCTAAAGCTGACGATGAAGCATCAGAAAAAATTCTTGCAACTTTAAACGAAATACAAGCAAAATTTGAAGATGTTCTGGTAAACATAAGCGATATTAAAGATGATGTAAACGGAAATGTTACTTCTTCTTTGCAGCACAATGCCGCAATTCTTGAAGATAAGTTTTTAATCTTACAAGAACTTCTGAACGATAATAATTTGAAAAACTTTGACCGAATTAATGATTTTGGTGAAAATCTCCAAAATAAAATCGACGGATTAAAACAGGAAATAGGTCTTGTAAATACGGATATTTCAGAAATTATTACAGCAAGAACTGAAGCTTTATCTAATGACTTTATTCCTTTGAAGGAATCTATCGACAATTTTGTAAACACTGATTTTAATAAAATAATTGATAATATAAAATCACAAATAGAGCTTTCATATCTGAATTTTTCGGCTGATGTAAATGAGAATATGGCTGAAAATCATGATAATTATGTTCAGCTAAATGACGCGTATCAAACTCTTGTTGATAAATTTTCACGTGTTGAAGAAGTCATAAATGATTTAAGTCTTAACCAAATTGGTGTTATGACCTCGACAATCACGGAGGTTGAAAGCAATATTGCTAATAATTTTGATAAAACCAATGAGCTTTTGGAAAGCTGGAAAAATGATTTAAAAAGAATTGAGGCCAAGATTGATACGGGTTCCAAAAACAGTGAACTTGTTATCAGCGGTTCATTAAAAGAATTTACCAATGAGATAAAGACAAATTCTGCTGTTGGTGCAAACAAAATTATCTCTAACATAGAAACTCTTGGAACAGGTCTGAAATCTGAAATTGCTTCAATCAAAAATACTTCTGCCGCAGACGCGGAAAAACTTTCGGAAAGTATAAATGCCCTGAATGAAAAAGTTGATATTCTTGCAATGTCAGACCCATCAGCAAATTTTGAAGATTTAATAGATTCAGTTCAAGAGAAAATTGACACACTGATTTCGTCTGACATAAGCGGTGACAAATTAAAAGATATTGAAAATGCTGTTGAAAATGTAAGTAATAAAATTGATGTTCTTGCGATGTCAGATGATACTTCAAAAATTGAAGATATAGAAACCTCAATTAAATCAATCCGCGACAAAATTGAAACACTTAATTTGATAGACGGAAGCATCAACTTTGATGAAATAGAAAATGATATCAAATCTCTTCATGAAAAAGTGGATGTACTTGCATTTTCAGCAGATGATATAAAGCTTGAAAATATAGAAGAAGGCCTTAAATCTCTTCACGACAAAGTTGATGTCATTGCATTATCGGATAACGAAGAAAAAATAGAAAATATGGTGCAGGCGCTTCATGAAAAAGTTGATATTCTTGCTTCTTCCGAAGACGATGATTTATATTCAGAAATTCAGGATATCAAAGGACTGATTGTCGAGCAGCGCAAACAAATTGAACAATTCGGCAGCAGCGAACGCTCCGACAATGTTGACAAATATCTTGAAGATTTGGAAAACCGCCTTTCCGGCCTTGATTTTGAAAAGAATGCAAGTGATATCAAAGATTCGGTTATGAACGCTATTCTGGCTGTTGCCGACCAGATTACGTTTGCCGAAGAAACTGAAGAAATCAAGGATTTCGTTGAAGAAAGAACCGACGAAATTAATAAAAATCTTCTTGATGTCAAGCAGCAGTTAAGCAACATCGCCTGCAGTTCCGAAGCATGGGATTATTCTTACACAATGCAGGATATCGAATCAGACATCGCAAAACTCCGTATAATTTTGAATGATATTTCAGCGTCAACTTCAAAAGACGAAATTAATGAAATTTCGCAAAATATGCACAAGATTGCAGCTTCTGTAAATACGCTTCACAGCAGCCTGACAGAAGAACAAATCCTTGAGCTGAAAAGCGATATCGAAAAAATTAATGCAGATGTCATAAGCCTTAGCGCAAGAACTAACAAACTTCTTCTGACCTCTGACGAATCCTATAAAGCATTGACCGACGGGCTTGATGAATTCAGCCGCGTCACAAACCAGCTGCAAAAACGTATTGATGTTCTTGATAACAGCGGAATTAACGAGATTATTGAGAAAAAACTCGACAACATTAATGACGCTGTTACCTCAAGTGCAAATTCTGATAATATAATGCGCCAGGTTATGCTTTATCTTGGAGAATGGATTGACGAGGCGAGCGAAAAACTTGATACAATTTCTACGGATACATCAAATCTTTCCTTGATGAATTCTGAATTATGCCTTCTTAAAACAATGATTGACAATAAAGAAATCGTTTCAGCTTTTGAGAAAAAATTCACAGAACAGCAGAAAAAGATTAACAACCTTGAAAGCAAACTTGAAGCAGTTTTGCATGCTGTCGAAAATCATGAAGATACAGCGTTAAATCGTAAAATTGAAATTTTTGATGATAAAATAAATTCAGTAGATGAAAAAATGATGTATCTGGATGAGAAAATTTCAATGCTGGATGAAAAGCTTGAAAATCTTGACAGTAAATTAAACAAACTTTCACAAGGAATAGAAAAGCTGGCAGCTTATGTTGACTAAAAACAATATAATAAAAGATTTGAAAAACATTTTACCCCGCGAAAACGTGCTTTCTGAATTGGAAGAACGCTACGCATACAGTCAGGATGCCACGAACATTCCTTCAATAAAAAATCTTGCAGACGCGGTTGTTTTTGTGCAAAGCATTGAAGAGGTTCAGGACGTCGTGAGAATTGCAAAAAAATATAAAATCCCGTTAATCTGCCGCGGCGCCGGAACGAATGTCGTCGGAGCATGCCTTGCAGAACATGGCGGAATAATTCTCAACTTTTCAAAGATGAACAAAATACTTGAACTTAACCGTCAAAACATGACCGCACGTGTTCAGCCGGGTGTAATTGTCGGCGAACTTCAAAAGCAGGCCGAAAATGTTGGGCTTTATTATCCGCCAGACCCGTCAAACCTTGCAGTTTCAACAATCGGCGGAAGCATTGCGCAATCCTCTGGCGGTGCGAGAACTTTCAAATACGGTTCGACAAAAGATTACATAATTGATATGAAAGTCGTGATGGCTGACGGCGAAATTTTGCAAACCGGCTCAAATACAATCAAAAATGCGACCGGTTACAATCTCGGAAGCCTTTTTATCGGAAGTGAAGGCACGCTTGGAATAGTTGTCGAAGCGACTGTCAAACTTATTCCAAAACCGGAAACTCATCGTGTTTTGATGGCATATTTTGACAGGATTGAAGAAGCTGTTACGGCCGTCGACAGCATAATTGAACAAAGAGTTTTTCCTACAACAATTGATTTCATGGACAAAAACGCAATTCAAACAGTCGAAAAATTCTACCCGTCGAATCTTTTAACAGACAAAGAAGCTGCTTTGATAATTGAAGTTGACGGATTTTCAAATGCTGTTGAATACCAGAGTGAAATCATTAAAAATATATTGAGAGGCTCAAACGCTTCTGCAATCCAATGTTCAACAACTGAAGACGAGTACAATAAAATTTGGACAGCAAGACGTTCATCAATGGGCGCGTGTGCAAAGTTGAGGCCGAATGTAACAACTGATGATGTGATTGTTCCGCGTGAAAATTTGGCAAAACTCGTGTTAGGAATTCGTGAAATTTGCACAAAGTATAAACTTGAGGTTTGTATGGTCGGGCATGTCGGCGACGGAAGCGTGCACCCGCAAATTCCCATAGATTACAGAGACGCGGAGGAATATCGCAGGTTTAAGCTTGCAAAATCAGAAATTTATGATTTGACTGCACGTTTGGACGGGATTTTATCTGGCGAACATGGAATCGGAGCATTAAAAAGGGATTATATTCACATGGTTGTAAACCCGCTTGCACTTGAATACATGCGGACAATCAAGAAAACCTTTGACCCTGATAATATTTTGAATCCTTATAAGATATTTTAAATTTTTCATAATAAGTTGTTATTAAAAATTATGTTTATTGAGGTTTATATATTCATTTTTTCTTTATTTTAGTAAAAAATGAAGCTCAATAAGTTTATCAAGCTGATAAGTCACTTTTTTAGCCTCCGGCAGGTGTTGGCAGCACAGAGTATTTTTTAATTTAAAAGTCCTCCGGACAGGGAAACTTTTTGCGGAAAAAGTTTCACAAAACCGCCGACCTGTACTCCATTCGCTAATCAATTGTAATGTTCGAGCCGAAACAGGCTGACTCATTTTTTCAAACACCCTTCCATCCAAAAAATATTCATTCAGGCGTTCAGACAAAGCCTGTTCTGTAGTCCTCTCACATAACATTGATTGCTCACTCCGTGAAGGTCGGGTTTCCCGCTAAAGACGCCACGGTTGTAACAGCGTAATTAATCCTTCAAAAGCTGCAAAGTCCAAAATTTATTAGCAGCCCTTAGTGAAACAGCAGCAAAGCGAGCATTGTTTGAGCGGTGCGCTCATTAGAGGCTGAAACAAGTTTAGTTAGGCAACGAGCGAGTCTGCAAGCTTCAGGTTGAACTTAGGGATGCTATTTGGTCGCGTGTTTCTCTTGCCTTCTTTTCAAGGCGAGGTACGAGCCGTAGAAAATGGCTTCACTCAATCAATGTTAGTCGTGAACTTTGGTTCTTTTGCGCCGCAACAAGAGAAAAGAATGTACATAATATTTTTGTTTTATGTAAAATTTAATACTTTACATTTAATAAAAAAAAGAAAAAATAACCATATAAAAACTAATAAACTATTTCTAATAACAATTATTATGAAAAAATTCCTTGTTCCTGTATAATATCAATTATGGATAAGAAATCTTTTGTCAGATACCTTCGAACTCTCGGAATTGAAGTTCATACAACAACTAAAGCGCGAGGACATCAAGGTTTTTTCTGTAACAACAGAATTGATATTTCTAAAAACACTCCTGAAAACAGGGTTATTCCAACCTTAATGCATGAATTTGCGCATTATATTCATTTCCAAATCGAACCGGACATGCCAAAAACAGGCGGAACTTTTCAGGCGCTTTTTAAATCAGACAATCCGATTTTAGCAGTGGAGCTTTTTAGAGTAACAAATTTTGTGGATGAAAGTTCTCTATGTATAAGATTAATGGAACATAAAGAGAGAATAAAAGAAAAGATTTCCGAATATGACAAAATAATTAAAAAATATTATCCTAAATTCCGCCGTTCTCAAAAATTCAAAGAATTTGAAAAATATATCAAACATTCAGATGCAAAATATCTTCTGAAATATGACAGAGTAAAGGTTATGGGCGGTTTTTTGCAACTGTTTCCGAAGCTTTATACAATAAATACGATAGAACTATGTTTCCCTGATATGCCTGAAGCTTTTGCGGCTTACATAAGACTAAAATCTCTGACAAAAAAACAGGCGCGTGTAACAGCCAGAATTAATAAAATAAATAAATACTACAAACGACCGACAGAACTTTTTGCAAGATTTGTTGAAGGACTTTATCTTGACAGAGAGTGGGTTGAGGCGATTGCTCCGTTTACTTGCGAAAAGTTTTTTGACTTGCTGGACAAAGGTTATTATGGTAATCTGAAAGATATAATTCCGAAACTTTAAAGAGGGTTGGTTATGGAAAAAGATATTGCTCAAATGCGGGCTGAGTTGAGAGATTTTTATTTTAAAAATGTGAAGCCTAATCTTGCAGATTTGAATAAGCGGCGAAAAAAGAATTCGATAGCTTATTATGGCATGGTAATGATTCTTTTAGGATTTATTGTTGTATTTTTTTCAATTGGGATTGGACTTTTTCTTATTATAGCTGGATTTGCAATAGCTATGTTTTTAGGAAGAGAGGAGCAAACTTCAGCTTTTAACGGAAAATGTGTTGTTGTTGATTCAACCGGAGAAGAAGAATTTAAGAAAAAATACATGCCGGAATTTCTGAAAATTTTCGGCGGAGAAATGCTATGGTCCAAAGATAATATTAGAATGGCAGCACAAGACCTGAATGTTTATCGAAAATTGAATATTATGAATCCGTATTTTATATTGAGTTTTGATGATATGATTTACGGAAAATATAAAGGCGTGAATTTTAATATTCTGGAATGCGATACTTCTTTATTCTCTGCTAATAATTTTGTAGGTCTGATAGTTATGCTGCTATTTGGTTTACCATTTGTGGCTGGCTTTCTGTTTATTGTATTTGCAATTGTGCTTCCTATATTGTTTACAATATTAGGGAAGTCTGCTGGAGGGGTGACTTTCGGATTATTTTTTATTTTGATTTTTGTTCTTCCGCTGGCCGGATTGATAAAATTTCTTCGCCGTGTGCCGTTCAGAGGAGTTTTTGTTGAGTTTGACATGAATAAAAATTTTGAAGGGCATACTTTTTTGTTTGAAAATGCACAAACCAATCATTCAATAAAATTTAATCACTCAAAATTTCAGGAAGTTAAACTTGAGGATTCTGAATTTTGTAAAAAATACAAAATTTATTCAGACAATCAGGTTGAGGCGCGTTATGTTTTAACAACGGCTTTTATTGAAAGATTTAAAAATATGAAAACCGCATTTAAAGCAGAATACATCCGCGCGGCTTTTAAAGACGGAAAGATTACAATAGCATTGCATGCAGGTCGTGATTTGTTTGCAATGGCGAGCCTTAACAAGGATTCCAACAGCAATACGTTCACAGAATTATTTGACGAAATTCTTTCGGTTCTTGAATTGATTGAAGCGTTGAAATTAAATCAAAACATCGGCTTGTAAAATTTAACTAAATTTCCTAGCTTTGAAACTGAATTAAATATTAAAAAATCACGAAAATTTTTCGTGATTTTTTTTGCTGAATGCAATTATAAATCTTAAGAACAACGGCCGTACATGTCTTCGTAGCGGATGATGTCTTCTTCAATCAGAAGATCTCCTTTTTGAACTTCAATAACCTCAACTGCTTCGTCATAAGGGTTTTGAAGCGAATGAATAGCTTTCACCGGAATATCAATGCTGTGGCCGGAATTCAGAATAAATTCTTTGGATTCCAGAACCACCTTTGCGGTACCTGATAGGATAACCCAGTGCTCGCTTCGGTGGTTGTGCGATTGAAGTGAAAGTTTTTGTTTTGGATTTACATGAATAATTTTGGTTAAAAAGCCTTCGCCCTGTGCAATTACTGTGTAAAATCCCCATGGGCGGTAAACTGTTTTGTGAACAAGTGAGGTGTTGTCATTTTGTTCTTTTAGTTTTTCATAGATATGCTTAACATCCTGTGTGCGGTCTTTTTTACAGGCAAGAATTGCATCTTCAGTTTCTACAATAACAGTATCTTCCAGGCCGATTGTCGCAACGAGCTTTGAGGAGGAATATACAAGACAATTTTTTGAATCTTCATCCATGACATGACCTACAAAAACATTGTTGTTTTTGTCTTTCTTGCTTACATCATAAATAGCATCCCAGCTTCCTAAGTCTTTCCAGTCGCTATTGAGTTCGGTCATAACAACATTGTCTGATTTCTCCATAAGCGCATAATCTATTGAAATGTTTGGCATTTTGTCAAACTCAACAAACGGAATTTCTCTCTTGTTTTGTAAATCTATGTTTGCGATAATTTCGAAAATCTCAGGACAATGTTTTTGTAATTCTTGAAGCAGAACAGAGGCTTTAAACATAAAAATCCCGCTGTTCCAAAAACATGTTTTATCTAGAAGGTATTCTTGAGCAGTTTTTATATCAGGTTTTTCTGAAAATTGCATGACCTTATAACCTTCGCCGATTTGAGCGCCGGATTTGATATATCCAAAACCTGTTTCACAGTAAGAAGGTTTGACACCGAAGGTTACAATGTAACCCTGTTGTGCAAGCTCTTCGCCTTTTTGGATTGCGGATTTAAATCCTTCAATGTCATTGATTAAATGGTCTGACGGAACTGCCAAAATTATTTCTTCATGCCCTTCGTTTTGAAAAATGTATTTAGCAGAAAGTGCAATTGCAGGGGCTGTATTTTTGGAAACCGGTTCTGACAAAATAAGCGGCTCTGTGCATAAATCTTTTAACTGCATTCTTACGTTTGCAATATGTTTTGTATTTGTAATGCTGAGAATATTTTCTGCAGGCATGCATTTTTGTAGCCTTTCAAATGTCGCCTGCAAAAGGCTGTTTTCGCCGGTAAAATTCAAAAGCTGTTTAGGATACAGTTCTCTTGACAGCGGCCATAATCTGCTTCCCGAACCTCCTGCAAGTATAATTCCGAACATTTTACTCCTCTTTCTTCCCTGCTATTTATAAGCAATTCAATCTCTTATGTTTATTATATTATAAATTATTATTTTTGTGAAATTAAATTTGAATTTTCCGTTAAAATGTAACTTTTTTTGAAAAATTTTTTAATTTGAAAGATTTCTGATAAAATTGTAAAATATGATTACTATGAACACACGGGATAAAATAATAATTTCTACGGCGGTTATTATCTTCTGTTTTGCCGGCGGAATTTTTTTCAATAAGCTCTACCAGACACCGGCAAAATCAATGCAAATCTATAAATCTGCTCTTGAAGATTATAGAAATGAAGATTATTCAAATTCCTATTATCTTTTTTCAAAAGTTTCATTGCTTTCTGACTTAAAGCCTGCCGCATTATACAGACAGGCGGAATGCGCAAGAGAAATCGGGGATAATGAGTCAGCCGTAAAAAAATATCAGTTTTTATTCAGTAAATACAGAAAGAATCCTTTGAGCCTGCGTTCAAAATATCTTGCTGCACAATTGCTGGTAAATGACAACCCGAAACTTGCCAGAAAATACTTTGAACAAATAATAAATGATGCGCCGGAATCTGACTATGCTATTGCAGCAGAATATTATTCCGGTCTTATAACAATGAATGAATATACAAAAGATGAAAATAGTATTTTCCCGCTTTCAAAAAAACATGATGTTGAAGAACATTTCAGACACTACCTTAAAAAGGCTCCGGGCGGCAGACTTGCTGTAAATGTTGTTGACAATTGGCTTTCAATCGATACAAATATTTCTTCGGATGATTATCTTCTGATGGCAAATTCGCTTTTCAAATTTGGAGAATATCCGCGTGTTAAAGAACTTTTAGAACACACAAATCCTGCCGAAAGCTGGGTTTTAAAGGCTGAAAATCTCAGCGTCACAGGCCATAAGCAAGAGGCGCTTGCTGTTCTGGATGACGGTTTAAGTTCAGATACCTCTTATGTGTCAGAAGAAGATATTGTTAATGCAGTTAATCTTTATTTTGACTTAAGTAGTGCTTCCAAATTTCAAACAGCAAATACTTTGTTGTCGAAACTTTCAGATAAAGGCCGTGATTACGTTTCAAGCCTGAAATGCAAATATTCGCCATCTGCTGATAAACTACAGTGTTATAAAAACTTCTATGTAAATTATCCGAATGGGAAATATACCGACAAAGCCCTTGCTGAAATCTTTTTAGCAGCAGTTAGAGCAAATGATACAATCAATGCAAAAAAAATCGGACAGGATTACCTGAACAAATACCTTGATAAAGAAGATGCCCCGATGGTTATGTTCTGGATGGGCAAACTTGCTGAAAAAAACAGAGATTACGGCGAATATATGGGAATTTATAAAAATGTTATAACAAGTTTTCCGGATAATTACTATGCCTATCGTGCGTACTTACGCTTAAATCATACTGCAAATCCTGTTATAACGGATTTCATAGCTCCAAGACCTGTTGAATATCCTTATAACACAAAAAATATAACAATAAAGAAGATTGTTGAACTTCAGGATTATGAAGTTCTTGAGGAAATTGCAGGAAGCGACGAATTTATAAAAAGCTGGATTTTGTATCAACAGGGTGAATATTCACGTTCAATGCTGATTGCACGTAATGCAATGGAGAAACTTGAAACAAAACCGGACAAATATGATTTGAGATGGCGGCTTGTATATCCGGTTCATTATTATGATGTTATAAAGAAATATGCAGACCGGACAGGCAACAACTCTCCGTTAATGCTGGCCTTGACACGCGAGGAAAGTTATTTTAACCCTGAGGCTGCGAGTTTTGCCGGGGCAAAAGGACTAATGCAGCTTATGCCGGCAACGGCCGCTGAAATTGCCGCAAAGAAAGGGCTTGGTGAATACAACCTTTTTGATGCGGAATCTAATATTAAATTAGGCAATTATTATTATGCTTATATAAAGAGTCTTTTGGCTGGCCATGATGTTTCTGCAATCGCGTCATATAACGGCGGAATTGGTTCCGTCACAAAGTGGAAAGAGTCGCTTTATTACAATGATACTGATGATTTTGTTGAGCAAATACCATATGACGAGACTCAAAATTATGTCAAAAAAGTTTTCCGAAGCTACTGGAACTATATAAGAATATATAACGGAAATAAATAAAATTTCTTATTTTATCATAAAACAGTCTTGCGCGTGTATGGAAATAATGTTATAATAGAAAATATACAAGGAGCAATTCATTAAAAAAGGAGCGGCTATGACTAAAACACTTGCTATGACTGGATTTCCGGGGGGGGGGGCACCCGTAAATAGCTCCTTAAAGGCAAAAAATTTATGCCTCATATCTTGTTTAAACGTGTTCTTAAAGAAAACGTATAAATTTTAATCCGCCGTTTTCGCGGCGGTTTTGTAATGCAAAAAAGATATGGGAGTATAAAAAATGAGTAAAAAGTATTTACGCTTGGATAAGCGTCCAAAAGGGCTAACCATGGGCGAATTTTTAATCGGATTGGGGATAATAGCAGTTCTTGCATTAATTCTTATTCCAATATTTAGATCAGTAAATCCTGATAAAAACGAAGCTTTAGGCAAGAAAGCAAACTATATTGTTAACAGGATTATTAACGAACTTTCAACAGATACATATTTGTATCCTGACAATGGTGAATTCAGCGGGTTTAAAAATACGGATAAAGTTGTTTATAACGGTTCTGAACACGCCGGAACAACTAAATTTTGTACACTCTTTGCAAGCCGCATTGTTAAAAAACCGGGAACTGAAGTTAACTGTACACCCGGTAATGTCAGTGTGACAAGTTCTGAAGGTATGGATTTTTACCTTCCGATATCGAATTTTGACGGCGGAGCTCAGACCATAACTGTTGACGTAAACGGGGCAGAAGGCCCGAATTGTTTGGATAAAAGTGGCTGCAGCAGTCCGGACAGGTTTGTATTCAAGGTGTTACCCGGAACAAGAGTGCCGGCAGATAAAGTTGGTTTCTATGGCCCAACTGCGCTTCCTCCGGCAAAGGATATGCAGCCTGCAGCGCCTGACGGCCCGGCTAAGGATTCCCGAACAGCACAAAATGTATATTCTATTTCTTGCGGCTCCGTGTCAGGTGCTACAATTTACGGACAAGGTGCTAACAAAGTAAATGGGAATTATACTTTGGTTGCAATTCCCAAAAAAGGCTATAAATGCGATTGGTTTATTCATCAGGTTACAGTAAAGGATGCTGATGTAAAAGATTGTCAGATAACCTGTTCTCCGGATAATAATGTTCCGCAATCCGATGGTGAAGTTACTCCGCCTCCAGTAGAGCCTGACGATGATGATACCGAAGAAGACGATACATATTGTATAAGTGTTAATATGACCGGTGATCCTGAAGGTTGTACAATAAGCGGAGATGGATGTAATCTTAAGCCGGATATTTATACAGTTACAATAACTGTTGATGATGGCTATAGTGCAGACTGGACCTCTCAAAAAGTTACAATTGTCGATAAAGATGTTTCATTGGATGCTGTCTGTACGATGGAAGAACCTGAAGAATGCTATGCTGTTACGTTTAAGGGCGACACTGAACACTGCCCGGTAACTCTGCCTGATGCAAACTGCAAAAAAGAAGAAGGTAAATTCAGACCCGGAACTTATAAATACCAAGTAACTCCTGCAAACGGCTGGTCGTTTAAAGATTCAACAAAGCCGGTTGACCAGACCTTTATTGTTGCTGACAAAGACCAGGAAATAGAAATTGAATGTAAAGAAAGTACTCTGCCGCCAGTTGTAGATATATATGTTAAAGATACATTTGACGGTTTGTATCAGGATGAAATGCATACAAGCAATACTTATTACCATGTTTCTGCAAAACGTTATTATGATGTGAGAACTCTTAAAGTTGAGGTTCCTGATGTATATGTAAAACTTCAGATTAAAGGAAAATACACAGGTACCCGATATTTTTGCGAGGCCTATAGCGCTGCTAACTGCTCCAGTTCAGGACTTACTTTAAATGAAAACGGCATAGAAGCACAATTTAGACAACCGTTGAAGCATGAGCTTGCAAACGATGGCTCTATAAGATGGGAAGTAATAGAAGAATTGGGCGAAGGCGGTGGAACAGGGTCAGCAAAATTAATTCAGTCAAAATGGGAAACCTTTACTTTAACTATAAATGATAAAGTTTATGCTGAAAATGCAGCATGGCCGTCTTCAAGCACTGTATTAGAATATGAAGATAAGGAATTAAATACAGTATTTAAGCTTCATTATGAAAGCCCGAAAAGATATATGTATCAGTTTACGGAAGTTGATATGGATGGGAATCGTGTGGCTCCTGCAGTGGGTGGTGCAGGTTCATATGCATGGATAATAGCTAAAACTAATGTTGTTGATTGTGCTGGTTCTGGTGGTTGCGGCGGTGGTTTCGCAGGCAGTATAATGGGAGACGGAAATTACACCTATTTTGAACCTGGCGCTCCTCATATTGCTCATGAAGGTGAACCTATACACTTTAGAATAGGAGAACCTTTTAGAAGATGCAGTGATAACAGAATATATTTCCCTGTTGGTGTATTTAAAAATGGTTCACAAGTTTGTAGTGCGCCAAATTGGAGTGCTCAACAATGGGCTGAATGTGATATTACTGTGTCAGGCGGCCAAAGTTTCCCTTCTATTAACTCTTTAACCATAAAATTAGACAGTTGTCAGGCTGATGCTTCTGGATATCGCTGTGAAGACGGAAGATCTTTTCCTAATATTTCTAATACAGGCTCAGGCTGTCGTTAAAATGTTTTTTTGCTCAATATATAGGCGCTCTTCATACTTGAGCGCCTTTTTCTTTTTTATAATCCATAATATCCTTTATATTTAAAGCAGGCTTGCGCTTATAAATAAATAATGTTATAATAGAAAATATACAAGGAGCAATTCATTTAAAAAAAGGAGCGGCTATGACCAAAACACTTGCTATGACTGGATTTCCGGGGGGGGGGGCACCCGTAAATAGCTCCTTAAAGGCAAAAAATTTATGCCTCATATCTTGTTTAAACGTGTTCTTAAAGAAAACGTATAAATTTTAATCCGCCGTTTTCGCGGCGGTTTTGTAATGCAAAAAAGATATGGGAGTATAAAAAATGAGTAAAAAGTATTTACGCTTGGATAAGCGTCCAAAAGGGCTAACCATGGGCGAATTTTTAATCGGATTGGGGATAATAGCAGTTCTTGCATTAATTCTTATTCCAATATTTAGATCAGTAAATCCTGATAAAAACGAAGCTTTAGGCAAGAAAGCAAACTATATCGTTAATAGGATTATTAACGAACTAATCACGGATGAATACCTTTATCCTGATAACATGAATATTAAAGGTTTTGGCAATCTTTCAACAGTAACATACAATGGAAGCACACATGAAGGTTTTACAAAATTCTGTACGCTTTTTGCCGCAAGATTAAATAAACTTCCCGGCTCTGAGGTAAATTGCGAAGAAGGGCAAAAATCAGTTACAAGTATTGAAGGGATGGATTGGTATCTTCCAATAAGCAGTTTCCGTGATAACGATTACGAAATAATTAAAGTTGATGTAAACGGCGAAGAAGAACCAAACTGCAAGGAAGGCCCTGACTGTAAATTTCCGGATCAATTTGAGTTTAAAGTCCCAAAAGCCATAGAACGCGAAGAAACCACTGTTACTGAAAATTTCACTCCTACTGCCGCACCGCCTGCAAAAATTCCTCAGGCTGCGGCGCCCGACAGTGCGGATAAAGATTCCAGAACAGCACAAAACGTTTATGAAATAAGTTGCGGCGGAAGCGGTGCAACTATTTATGGTGAAGGCGGAAACAAAGTAAACGGTACCTATACCCTGGTCGCCGTTCCTAAGAAAGGCTACAAATGTAACTGGTTTATTCACCAGGTAACCGTCAAAGATGCCGATGTCACCGATTGTAATCTAAGTTGTGAACCCGACAACAATATTCCCGTCTCTGATGGTGAAACCATACCCCCAACTCCCACCCCCGGTGACGATGACGATGATGACACAGAACAAGAAGAAGAAAAAACTTTTTGTATTACAAAAGTTGTATCAGGCGATTCTGACGGCTGCACAATTTCCGGCAAGTCTTCAAAGGATTGCGGGCTTTCACCCGGAACTTACAAATATACTTCTGATGCAAAAACAGGATATACAGCATCCTGGGCTGTTGCAGATGTTGAAATTACGGACAAAGACGAAACTTTAACTCTGGAATGCATAAAGGATGAAGAAGAAAAATGCTATAACATTACCGTAAACGTAACCGGCCAGTGTGCGGTTGACGGAGCAGGCTGCAAAACTCCCGGAACATATGCTTTAACTATCACTCCGAGCGATAACTATACTTATAATAATTCAACCGGAAGTTCTAATTATTCGGTTGTCGTTACAGACTCGGATGTTAATGTTTCAATCACCTGCGAGCCGCCGGCTCCTAACGAAGAAGATTCTGACCCCTGTTGTGAAAAGAATTTCGGCGCAGGCGCCAAATATATTGCAAAATCAAATGCGTGCATTAAAGATTTAGGGATTCAATCATCTGAAGCGGTTGATTGCGGAAAAGATAAAACATATTGCACGGGAAATTGGGCTTATTGGAATTATCCTGCAGTATATCCGACTTCATGGAAAGCATGTCTTGATTTGAAAATGGATATCCCGTCAAAATCTAAGTTTCTTGAATTATATAACAATCGCCAATCAGTATTTCCGGAATCACACTGGTATACAAATCCTAGACAATCAGGTTATTATACAAATGAGTCAACTCGCTATCTTCCGGAAAGCCAATCCGCGTCACAGTATAATGGCAAATACGTTTGGCAATATACTGTCCATGTTCCATATGATAACCAAGTTCATTCAATAGCACCCAGAAACTCAGGTGCGCGGGCAATGTGCTGGGCAACTGCCCCTGCAGAATGCAAAAGTTCATCAAATTCCGATAGCGGCACTGATGTTGGCTCCATAAATGTTGTAATAACTTCTGCAACATCAAGCGACCACAAAAGTTCCTTGAATTATACAGTAACCTGGTCAATTAATAACCCCCCGCTTGCGCAAGGCAAAAAATATAAAGTTAATGCAACAGATTGGGTTAGTGGTAAACCTTTTTATACCTATTACGGTGTTACCTCTACAACAAGCGGTTCTCACTCCGGTACTGTCACAGGAATACCATCTCATACCCCAAGCAATCAGGTTAAACTTACGGTTTCTTTCTACTAAGATTAAGTTTTTTGCTCAATATTTAGGCGCCCGAAATCATACTTAAGGCGCCTTTTTCTTTTGTTTATGCCAAAAAGGGCTTGATTTCTCAAACCCTTTTACAAAAATTCCGGCATGCTTATAAATTAAAGCATGTTTTTTCTGATTTTTTCCTTAGCTTTTTCAATTTGTCTAATTCTTTTTTCTGTAGTTTTTACCTGTTTAGCTAAACTTTTTCTTTCAGCCTTAATTTGGTTGTACTGTGCGTCAATATCTGAATACTTAGCTTTAACATTTAATAATTCGTTTCTTACATCCACCTGCGCGTTGTCAAGTTTTAAAATTGCGCTTTGCATGTTGTCATTCCCGGTAACTTCCTGGACAGTTGTTGGTGTGTTTGATGATTTTACATTTGCAGGTGTTGATGCTGTATTCGTGGCACTTGTTCTAACTGTTGTGCTGTTGTAATTTGCATTATCAAAGTTTAAAGGTGTGAATGCATTCCCATCAGCAAACGCTGCACATGAGCATGCCAAGGTTAAGAATAACGAGAGTGCTAAAATTTTGGTAGTTTTCATACTTTTATCTCCTATTAAATGATTAATCTGCAATAACCTGATAGTAGTATATATTATATTTCCAAGCTGTGCGTCCTTCAAATTGATGAAAAATTTCAGAATTTAATGGGAACTTTTTAAAATTTTAACCATCTATATATTTGTATGGCTATTTGAAAATGAAATATGAATTATTGTAAAGCTTTAAAATCATTGTGAATAAAGGGCTTCAAGAAAAAATCCAAAATTTATGATAATTTCATGCAACAAAATAGTTGCTTTTTAAATTTCTTTCGCTTACAATAAAAGACGTGCCCAGTGCACAGAATGAACTTTAAACCTAAAATAAATTTTTTTTAAAAAAACTTTAAGAAAAGTAGTTGACAAGAAAAATTTAAGTAGTAAAATGAAAATTGTGGTCAGAAAAGACCAGTTAATAACTAGCCAAGCCCCAAAATAATTTTGTTTTTGCAAAATATATTTAATGGTGAAGCATTGTGCACATTGACAACAGAATAGCTGAAGACGAAAGAACTTTGTTGATTTCGAGAAAA